>Ga0222714_10000845_pt1 | contig 34879 bp, 26 predicted proteins | sample C33_3DmetaG_FD_165048 | JGI IMG/M metagenome (GOLD analysis project Ga0222714, IMG submission 165048) | Estuarine water microbial communities from San Francisco Bay, California, United States - C33_3D | ecosystem: Environmental > Aquatic > Marine > Unclassified | place: USA: California... | reverse complement strand
CAAGATAAGATCTCCCTATAGAACCCAGGTAGACCACCTGGTTGATAGGCCGCCGGTGTAAGCGTAGCGATACGTTGAGCCTAGCGGTACTAATGTTCGATTGATCTGCAATTGGCTTCTTAGCCGTATCAAGTACGTCTAGGCCGATAGCATTACGGATTAGTAATTTTAGTATGCGCAAACTGTTTATCTTTCCCGATGACGGCAGCTCGCCACCTGGCGAAAACCATCTCATGATCACCCATCAGAGAGCTGCCCGAGGACACATTCTGGTGATCATGGGCGCATGGAAACACTCGTTCCCTTCCCGAACACGATAGTTAAGCATGCAGCCGCCGATGGTAGTGCACCCACGCTGGTGTGCGAGAGTAGGTCATCGCCAGGTTCACGGACCCCGGTCTCCGCAAGGAGATCGGGGTCCCCTCATTTACGGAGGTCTCGGCTGGCCGGGCGTGTCCGGTCTCAGTCGCAGCAGGACCGCGGGCCGAGCGCGAGCCCGGGGAGCGCCTTCCAACGGTGGGGGATGTCCCTCATGAGCAAGGCATGGTCGAAGGCGATGCTTCCCTCCGGGAAGGTCGCGCGGTCCGAGAAGAAGGTCGATGAGACCGTCCCGAGCCGCAGGGCTCGTACCTCCCATCGATCTGTCACGAGCTCGAGTCCGTCGGCCCGCGCCTCGTCCCGGTTGCCCGAGTAGCCTATGCTGCCAGCCGCGAAGAACGCGGAGCTTTCGCCGAGGCTGGCGAAACATGAGCCGCCGGGAAGTTCCGCGGCTTCGGCGCCGGCCACTTCAAGCATCGTGCTCCCGTCGGCGGACTCCATGCGCAGGCTGATCTCGGCGCCGGTATCATTGACCCGGAACCGGGCCGCCTGCTGTTCTCCGGGGAAGAGCCTGCCTCCTGCCAGCTGGTTGAGCCATGAGCCCGTGTGCCTTCGCGGGACGTAGACGCCCTCCCGCCGTCGGCCGTCTTCGTCCCACTCCACGGCGATCCGGTGCGCGGCGTTCTCGCTGCTCAGTCCGCACCAGGCCGGCCAACCCGCCGGGCGGATGCCTTCGAGCCGGATGAGGCAGATGCCGAGGATGGAGTATCCCGCGTGCAGCTTCGGCCGGAAGGGCGCCGGCAGCAGGCGTCGGACGACCGCGGGGTCGGCCCGGAAATTGACCAAGAGCCGTCGCCGGATGAGGCCTTCCAGTTCCGGAGTACGCATGGCCTCAGCCGCGGGCGGCCAGTTCGCCCAGCGTGACTTCCGCTCCGGCTTGCCCGCGGAGACGTTCTTCTAGCTCACCGTGGGCGCGCGCGGCCGGATCGCCCGAAAGATCGAGGGCGCCGGCGCGCCCGGTGGCGTGTTCGTCCACGATGGCCCAGAAGTCGACGAGGCCGAGGGCTTCGAGCGGCCGCGCCGGCTTATGGCCGCCGGTCCGCGATTCCAAGGCCAGCAACCCGGTCTCCCTGAGCATCTGGAGGCAGCCCTCGGCGACGGAGGCCGGCACGCGCGCGCTCACGCCGATGTCTTCGGCCGTCGGGCCGACGCGTCCTTCGCGGTAGCGTCGGAGGGTCTCGATGACGCAGAGGAAGGCGAGGGTGCGCCGCGCCCGGTGGCTCAGCGACTCCCAGGACTTATGGCGCGCGAGCGTGCGCCGGTTCTGGAAGGCGTAGCCCACCTGGCCGCCGACGAGCACGAAGAGCCAGCTGAGGTAGGTCCCGAACATCAGCACCAGCACGATGCTGAGCTCGCCGTAGAGGCTCTGCAGCTCCGTCACCTTGCCGACGTAGAGGGCGGCGAGCCGATGGTTGCCGATCACGAGCACGGCGACCGCGAGGCCGCCGACGAACGCCGCGCCCCACCGCACCCGCGCGTTGGGCATCATGCGGTTGAACGCCGTGAACGCGAGCGTCAGCATCGTCAGCGAGAGGAAGAGGGGGCCGCCGCCGCTCACGAAGCCGGTCAGGCGTTCGCCGCCGGGCAGCCGATGGAACCATCCGGCCAGCCACGTCGCGCCCGCGCCGAACGAGGCCGCGAGCGAGGCCGCCGAGAGCATCGTCAGCGTCGTCGCGCCGACGAGGAAGAACAGCACGAGGAAGAGGAGGTAGTTCGCGAAACGATCCCGCCAGCTGCGGCCGAAGCGCACGCCCCAGATGCCGTTGAGCGCGTCCTCGACGCGGCTCAGCATGAGCACCGCGAGGCCGAGGATGAGGAGCAGGCCGATCACGCCCGCCTGGCCGCTCGCGGCGGTCTTCAGCAGCCGGTCGACCAGCCCGTCGAGGTCCTTGTTGATCTCCCGCAGCGTGGCGTGTCCGTCCGCCGCCGCGGCCTTCGCCACGATCTGCGGGGCCGCGTATTCCACCGCTGCGACGATCGCGCGCTTGGCCGGATTGTCCTGCTGGTCGCCGGCGCGCGAAAGGATGAAGCCCGAGACCGTGAGCGCGAGTCCCAGCAACGGTCCGAGCGACATCAGCGTGTAGTAGGTGAGCGCGGCCGACTGCTGCGGGAGGCGGTGCGTGAGGATCCCGTGCCACGTCGTCGCGATCACGCGCCACGTCGTTTTCAACGCGCCGCGCCAGCCGCGTTGCGCGAGCGCCTGCGGTGACCAGCTGGCCTCCAGGAGGCGGCCGAGAGGGGAGGGCTTGGTCGTAGGGTCGGCCATGGTCATGGCCTGAGCCTGAGGTGGCCCGGCGAGACGGGCAACCCCGGGCCGTGAGCAAGACCAACAAGTGCCGGTTGCGCCGTGGCCGACCCTGATTTTATTGAGGCATATACCCTAACGGCGCCGAACTATCAAAAACCTGTCAAAAATCGTGATTGTGAATAAAGTTTTTTACCTAAGTGCTGGTTTGTCAGGAGTTTGCGTAGAATCACTACATCTAGTGGTGAAATAAATTTGCAGCCCCTACATGTAGTATTTTACTTCCGCACATACCAATCACCTAGCGGCCCTTCCCGGCCACTAACTGAGCCCTTTTCCCCACTCTCCACCCATGGAAACCATCACCATCAAAGTAGGTCAGAAAACCTTCATCCTCGACAAGACCAAGGCCGAGGAAGCCTTCGCCAACAAGCGCGTCATCAACGGCCGCGAATCGATGTTCTTCAACATCCTCCCGCTGAAGTACCAGTGGGCGTACGATCTCTATCGCACGATGAAGAACAACCATTGGGAGCCCGAAGACATCCCGATGCAGAAGGACTGCGAGCAGTGGCGCGACCAGACCGGTCAGATCACCGAGATCGACCGCTGGATCGTGAAGATGGCAATCGGCTATTTCTCCGCCGCCGAAGGCATCGTCGGCGACAACATCATCCACGTCGTCCGCGAGGTCGTCACCGCCCCCGAGCTCAAGCTCGTCCTGGGCCGTCACGCGCACGAGGAGAACATCCACGCCGACTCCCTCGTCTACATGATCTCCTCCCTCGGCATCAACCCGCACGAGTGCGAGGCGATGTTCGAGGACATCCCGACGATCGCCAAGAAGGCCGCCTTCGTCGTCAACAACTCCCGCGCGCTGCGCCGCAAGCTCGACCTGACCAAGCTCGAGGACAAGCAGGCCCTCGCCCATAACATCTTCCTCTTCGGGCAGTGCATGGAAGGCACCCAGTTCTACGGCCTTTTCGGCATGGTCCTCTCGCTCGCCCGTCAGAACAAGTTCCCCGGCATCGGCCAGATGTTCCGCTACACCCTGCGCGACGAATCCAACCACATCGACCTCTTCCGCAACCTGCTCGCCGAGCTGGTCAAGGAGAACCCCGACGTCTGGACGCCCGCCTTCAAGGAGGAGCTCCGCCAGCTCATGGCCACCGCCGTGTCGCTCGAGAAGGACTTCATCCGCGACTGCCTGCCCGTCAACGCCCTCGGTCTCTCGGCCAAGGAGTTCGAGCAGTACATCGACTACATCGCCGACCGTCGCCTGCGCAACTGCGGCCTCGATCCGCTCGTCGCCGAGACGACCAATCCTTTCCCCTGGCTCTCCGAGATGATGGACCTCAAGAAGGAGCAGAACTTCTTCGAAGGCCGCGTCACGGAATACCAGAAGCAGGGCGCCCTCGGCACCGTCAACGACGACGAACTCTGAGCCGCCGCTGTCCAGATCCGGGCGTCACCCCCTTCGCGCCCGGTTTGGCATGTTTCCTGTTCTTACCCCTCATCCTATCCATTGAAAAAACCTGCGCCGGCCGCCGCCGACGCATCCTCCCTCATTCTCCCTCTCCCCTCGTCCCCACCCTTTCCCTGACATGAAATCCGAACTCCCTTTCTTCCGCGAAGACATCGCCCTCAAGCACGCCGTCCGCGCCCCCGCCGACGCCAAGCCCCGCTTCAACTGGCGTGAGTCGCTGCCGGCCTCCGCCGGGGGCGCCGCCTCCGCCGGCCTCGACGCCGCGCAGATCGCCGACATCGTCGGCGCCGCCCTCACCGACCTCCTCGTCGCCCGCCAGGAACAGGACATCTTCACCGAGTCCAACCGCCAGTTCGTCGCCGCCGTCGCCAGCGACGTCGTCCGCGTCCTCTCCCAGTCCGGCGTCCAGGTGAGCGAGTCGCTCGTCCTCCAGGCCATCGAAGACGCCCTCGTGCGCTACAACCGCCACGACGTCGCCAAGAGCCTCCTCTTCTCCCGCGGCGGCGACGCCGCCCCGGCCGATCCGCTCGCCATCACGACCCGCCTGATGCGCCGCAACGGCCAGGTGGTGCCGTGGCTTCCCAACAAGATCACGACCGCCGTGCGCATGGCCTTCCTCTCGCTCGAGCAGGATCCCGCGCCCGCCGTCCGCGTGACCGCCGCCGTCACCCGCCGCGTGGCCGACCTCGGCCAGACCATCATCGGCATCGAGGAGGTCCAGGACCTCGTCCAGGAGGAGCTCATGCGCCAGGGCCACTTCAAGGTCGCCCAGAACTACATCCTCTACCGCGCCTACCGCGCCCGCCGCCGCGAGGAGCTCGCCGCCCAGCCCGTCGTCGTCGACGACCGCCAGGAGTCGCTCATCCTCGTCAAGTCCGCCGATGGCTCCACCTACCTCTGGAACGGCGACGAGCTGCGCAAGCGCATCGCCTTCGCCGCCGCCGGCCTCGAACTCGTCCGCACACCGGACCAGATCGAAGCCGAGCTCCGCCGTGGCCTCTTCAACGAGATCTCCGAAGCCGACCTCCGCAAGACCATCGAGCTCAACGCCAAGAGCCTCGTCGAGGTCGACGCCGACTTCGCCAAGTTCGCCGCCCGCATCTGCCTCTCCTACATCTACGAGGAGGTCCTCGGCTGGAGCATCAGCCGCGACGGCGTCGCCCAGCTCAAGGAATTCCACCGCGCCAAGTTCGCCGCCTACGTCGAGCGCGGCATCGCGATCGGCCGCCTCTCGCCCGACCTGCGCAAGTACGACCTCGCCAAGCTCGCCGACGCCCTCGACCCGATGGCCGACCTCGATTTCGAGCTCCTCGGCGTGCAGACGATGTATGACCGCTACCTGATCATCGACAAGACGGTCAAGCCGGCCCGCCGCCTCGAGACGCCCCAGTTCTTCTGGATGCGCGTCGCGATGGGCCTCTTCCTCCGCGAGGAGAAGAACCGCGAGGACTGGGTCATCCGCCTCCACGCCCTCTACAAGTCCCGCCGCTTCTGCAGCTCGACCCCGACGCTCTTCAACTCGGGCACGCTCCACAGCCAGCTTTCGTCCTGCTACCTCTACCAGGTCAACGACACGATCGAGTCCATCATGATCCGCGGCATCGCGGAGAACGCCTTCCTCTCCAAGTGGGCCGGCGGCCTCGGCGGTTCCTGGACCTCCGTCCGCGGCACGGGCTCCTACATCAAGGGCACCAACGGCGAATCCCAGGGCATCATCCCGTTCCTCAAGCTCCACAACGACCAGCTCGTCGCCGTCAACCAGGGCGGCAAACGCCGCGGCTCCGGCTGCGCCTACCTCGAGACCTGGCACAACGACATCGAGGACTTCCTCGAGCTGCGCAAGAACACCGGCGACGACCGTCGCCGCACCCACGACATGAACACGGCCAACTGGATCCCCGACCTGTTCATGAAGCGCCTCAAGAACCGCCAGCCCTGGACGCTCTTCCTCTCCAACGAGACCCCTGACCTCCACGAGACCTTCGGCGCCGAGTTCGAGAAGCGCTACGTCGCCTACGAGGCCCGCGCCAAGAAGGGCGAGATCTTCGGCAAGGAGATCCCCGCCCTCGAGCTCTGGAAGAAGATGCTCGGCATGATCTTCGAGACCGGCCACCCGTGGATCACCTTCAAGGATCCCTGCAACGTCCGCTCCCCGCAGGACCATTGCGGCGTCATCCACTCCTCCAACCTCTGCACGGAGATCACGCTCAACACGAGCGCCGAGGAGACCGCCGTCTGCAACCTGGGCTCCGTCGTCCTCGACTCGCACCTCAAGGCCGACGGCAGCATCGACCATGCGATGCTCCGCGAGACCGTCACGGTCGCCGTCCGCGCCCTCGACAACGTCATCGACATCAACTTCTACCCGACCAAGGCCGCCGAGGTCTCCAACCTCCGCCACCGCCCGGTCGGCATGGGCGTCATGGGCCTGCAGGACTGCCTCTATCGCCGCGACATCTCCTTCGCCTCCGAGGCCGCCGTCGAGTTCAACGACGAGATCATGGAGGCCGTGGCCTACTACGCCTACGAGACCTCCTCGGACCTCGCGGCCGAACGCGGTACCTACAGCACCTACCAGGGCTCCAAGTGGGACCGCGGCCTGCTCCCGCAGGACACCATCGACCTGCTCGCGCAGGAGCGCGGCGAGCCGATCGAGGTCAAGCGCGGCGGCCGCATGGACTGGGCTCCGGTCCGCGCCAAGATCGCCAAGCAGGGCATGCGCAACTCCAACGTCCTCGCGATCGCCCCTACCGCCACGATCTCCAACATCGTCGGCAGCTCGCCCTGCATCGAGCCGACCTACAAGAACCTCTTCGTGAAGAGCAACCTGTCCGGCGAGTTCACCGAACTCAACGGCTACCTGGTCCGCGACCTCAAGAAGCTGGGCCTGTGGAACCAGGAGATGATGCAGCAGATCAAGTACTTCGACGGCGAACTCAAGGACATCGCCGAGATCCCGCAGGCCATCAAGGACAAGTACCTGACCGCCTTCACCATCGAGAACAAGTGGCTCATCGACGCCGCCGCCCGTCGCCAGAAGTGGATCGACCAGGCCCAGTCGCTGAACCTCTTCCTCCCGACCCCGGACCTGAAGATGCTCTCGCACATGTACCAGTACGCCTGGCGCACCGGCCTCAAGACCACCTACTACCTCCGCACCCTCGGCGCCTCCAACATCGAGAAGGCGACGGTCGAGAAGGCTCCCAAGGCCGAGAAGAAGGAATACACCGAGGCCGAGAAGAACGCCTGCTCCATCGAGGCCATGCGCAACGGCGGCACCTGCGAAGCCTGCCAGTAAGCCGGATTCGAGGGCCCGAGGGCCTGATGACCGGAGGGCCGGAAAAACGAGGGGCGTCCGCCAGGACGCCCTTCTTGTCTAGGTAGGGATGCGATGACATCGCATCCGCCCGCGGGGGCCGCGGTTATGCTTCAGGCAGGGTCGGGACCGCGTCACGACATAGGTTCATTATGCCCCTGTCCGCCAACCGCTGACCGCCAGCCGCGATCAGCTGTCGCATCCCATACTCTATACTCGATGCTCCATGCTCTACTCCGTTATCTTCCGCCCCATGTCTTCCCTCGCCACTTCCGCCGGCACCGTCGAGATCCTCACCCGCGAGGAATCGTTCGCCGAGCTCGCCCGTCGCATCAACGCCCTCGCGGCCCAAGGTCCGGCCTCCGTCGGCCTCAGCGGTGGCTCCACGCCCAAGGCCTTCTACGCCTGGGTGGTCCGCACGGGGGCGCTCACGGCCGAAGCGCTCGCCCGGATCGACTGGCACGTGAGCGACGAACGTTGCGTGCCGCTGTCGTCCGATGATTCCAACTTCGGCCACGCCGCCCGCGGCATGCTCGACGCCCTCGGCGTGCCGGCGGCCCGGCGGTTCCCCTGGCCGGTCGAACGGGCGCCGGCCGAAGCCGCCGACGCCTATGAGGCCGCCTGGCGCGCGCGCTCGCCGGCCAAGGCCTTCGATCTCTGCGTGCTCGGGCTCGGCGACGACAGCCACATCGCCTCGCTCTGGCCCGAGTGCCCGTTGATCGGACAGCCGTCCGGCGCGCGCTTCGTCGCCACCGAGTGGCCGGGCCGCGGCTGGCGCCTGACCATCACCGAGGCCGGCCTGGCCCAATGCGCGACCATCGTCGTGCTCGTCGGCGGCGCCGCCAAGGCCCCTGCCTTGCGCGAGATCGCCTGCGGCGAATTCCAGCCATCCCTGCATCCGGGACAGGTTTTGCGCGCCTTCGCGCCGCGCGTCACTTGGCTGGCGGATCGGGAGGCGGCGGCTCAGCTCTGACCGGCGGCGGCGTCAGCGGCGCCAGGTTACGCGCCGGATCGTAATCGGTGACGAGCTCCCGGCGCAGCGGGCTGCGCGGGTGATCCTCCTGGAACACGAACAGGAAGCGGCGGTTGGCGCCGAGGATGAGCGTGGACGAACTATCGATCTTCCATCCTTCCTTGGTCTTCAGCTCGAGCCGGTGGTTGACGATGCGTCGCCTGACGTCGGCGGTAGGCAGCAGTTTGACCTCGTCCGGGGCGAGCTCGACGGCTTCGTTTTCGATGGAGCAGCGCATCTTCCGGGAGGTGAGGTTCAGGAACTGGACCCCGCCGAGGGGGAGGTTCTCCCGGTCGAAGGGCAGGAGCCGGGTGCGGACGCGGCCGTCGCCGGAACGGCTGAGCAGGAGCAGGTGGCGGCCATGAGCCGGCAGCTTGAGTGCGCCGAGCTCAAGCGCCGTCTGTCCGGCTTCCGTCGGTTCGCCGAAGAGCCGGGCGCTCGGGATGTCCGGCAGGGCCGTCGGCGGCATGACATGGCTCAGGAAAGCCTCGAGCCGAAGCGGCGGGACGTCCTGCGGGAAGCGCAAGGCCACGAAATCCGGCCCTTCTCCGACCTTGCTGACATGCAGCTCCGCGCCGGCCTGCCCGGTCGCGGAGGCCAGCGGCAGCAGACCGAGGAGGAGCCACGCGCGCATGGCTCAGAGCGGCGCTTCCGGCTCGGGCGGAGGCGCGCCCTTCTTGCCTTTCGCCTTGGCAGCACCTTTGCCTTTCGGAGCAGGCGGGGCGGCTTCGGCCACCTGGGGTCGGCTGCCTTTGTTGTCCGTGATGAGCTCGACGTGATAGCGGGCATCCTCCTCGGCCCCGGGGTACTCCACGGCGAAGAGCAGGACGCGGGCGGTCGGCTTGAAGATCATGGTCGTCGAACGCAGGAGCTTCTGCTCGCCGTTCGCCTCGGCCGCCGCCAGCTTGAAGGTGCAGATCGAGATCTTGTCGAAGACCTTGGGGTAACGGGCCATGCTCCGGCTGTTGGCCACCACCGGGGTGCCTTCGATCACCATCGCGATCTTGGCCGAAGTGAAGTTGACCAGCTGGACGCTGCCGTACGGAAAGGCCTCCGCGCCGAAGTCGAAGACGCGGGTCTGGGCGACGCCCCGCTTCTCATCCGGGAAGAGCAGGACGGCGAGGTCGGTGTCGTCCGGGCCGACCGGAATCGTGCAGTAGGGGACCCATTGCTCGATCGGCTTGCCCGCCTTGTCGACTTCGGTCGAGAAGGTCTTCTTCAGGACCACCGCGTTCGGTTCGCCCCGGTACTCGATCGTCTGGCTCAAGGCCATGATGTCGGGCGCGAAGGGCGTCCGGTCCTTGTCTTTCTGCAGCGCCAGTTCCGGAGGGTTTTCCGGCGCCGTCCACCAGGCGAGGCGCAGGTTGCAGGTCCGGAGTTCGCGTCCGGGCTGCTGCGCTTGGACGGAGCCAAGCAGGAAATATCCGCCGCAGAGGACGGCGGTGAGGAGTCGGGGGAAGGACATGTCAGATTTCGTTGGGCGAGAGCCAGCGCAGGCCGGTCGCGCGGAAACGACGGCCAAGGATGCGGTTCAGGCGCTGTTCCTGCGCGAGGGCGAGGCGGTCCGCGGCGGTGGCGCCGGGCGGATTGGGCGGGGGCGCGACCTCGTAGGTCTCGACGAGGACCTGCTTGTCATACTCCTTGTTGGCGCTGGAGTTGACGCGGTAGGCGAGGCGACGGCGGGTCGGTTCCACGTATTCGGGGTAGCGCTGACCGACGGCCATGGCCACGTATTCGGTCGAACGCTGGACGACGACCTCGACCCAGGCCTTGCCGATGACGTTGCCGGCGTCGTCCTGGGCTTCGCCATAAGCGCGCACCACGAAGGTGTCGGAGCGGGCGGTGAGATTCGGGCCGACGGAGTTAAGCACGTCCATCTGGGTGACGATGCCCGGGGCGCCGAGGCCGGCGGTGACGGTCGCTTCGGTGTTCGTGCGGCTCATCGCCCGGATCGAGGGGAAGCGCTTGTTGGCCGGGATCTTGGGGTAGGCGCTCGGTTCCCGCCACCAGCTCGTCGTCCCGACCATCGAGTTGTTGCTGAGCCGGTTGGAGTTGGGGTCGTTCGGGGTCGTCGCCGCCGGGGCGCCGAAGGTCCCTCCCGCCGCGGTGATCGCGGTGTTGTTGATCGAGGACTTGTCGATCGCGGCCTGGAGCGCGCCCTTGAGTCCGAACGCGTCGTTGTTGATGAGGCGGCGGTTGATGAAGTCGCCCAAGGACATGAACGGACCCCGTGCGCGCACTTCCTCCACGACGCGTCCGGCCAGCTCGTCGATCTGCGCCTCGGTGAGCTCGCGATACTGCGTCCACGGATCGCTTCCCGTGTTGTCGGCCGGACCGAACGCCCGCGCGAACTTGGTCAGGGCGGTCATGGACGGATTGGCCGGATTGGCGGCGTCGGGCAGCATCTGTCCCTTCAGGCCGCCGAGCACGGCCCGCCAGGCGGCGCGCGAGGTGGAGTTGACGTTGAAGCCGCCGTCATAAAGCGACGACCCCGCCAGGTACTTGGGATGCGGGAACTCGGTCTCCGGCAGCCGGAGCGTGGTCTGGTACTGGCTGTTCAGCGTGAACGACGGCTTGCCGTCCGCGAAGTAGGTCACGCGTTTGTTCGCCAGCGGCTTCTGGCCGGCGTTCAGCGCCGTCTTCAAGCTGGCGAAGGTCGCGGAGTTGGCGACGCCGGCCGCGGCGAGCGCGGTCGCCTGCTGGGTCTGCACGGTCGCGTCGAGCGGCAGGTCGGCGCCCGAGCTGGGCCAGGCCCGCTGGGTTCCGTCCAGATGGGAGTAGGAATTCGCCTGCAGGTTCAGCCCGCTGAAGAAGTAGGTGTCCCAAAGGGCGTAGTTGGCCGCGAAGGCGTGGTCGGTGCGGACGTTGGTCCGGTTGCGCACCGGACGCGAACCCATGGCCTTGGCCACGTAGCCGAGCTCGGGTACGGGGCCCTTGACGTCGGAAGCCAGGGTGGCTTCGCTCGGGAACAGGTCGCGCGGTCCGGGCCATTCGACGATCCGCGTGAGGTCGCCGATGCCGGGGTGGGCGAAGGAGGAACCGACGGTCAGATCGGCGTCCGTGTTCGTCTCCGCGTAGGCGACGGTGCCGAGCTGCGAGAGCGAGAGCAGCGGCCGGCGCGGGATGGGGTAGAGGATGATGTTGCTCTTGCCGATGCTGTCGTTGTTCACGCTCGGACCCCAGAAAGCGCCGCGCTTGTCGGGGGTGGTCGGGAATTCGATGTCGATGAGCGAGCCGTTCACGAGCACGCGCTGGGTCTCGGTCCAGCCAACCGGAGTATGGGCCTTGCCGTCGAAGCCGAACAGATAGGCCTGCTGCGCGCGGTCGCTGAGGAAGTACGGCGTCATCGGCGCGTTACGCATCTCCGTGGGGGTCTGCATGCGATCGAGGCCGGTGCCGGGATTGGTCGGGTTCATGCCGAAGCCGGCGGAGAGGTAGCTCGAGGGATACCATTTGCTGGTGTCGCGCGTCATGTCCGCGGCGCGGCGCACGAAGTCGACCATGAAGACCGGGAGCTTGGGCTCGTTCGGGGTCAGCACCACGGCCCGCGAGTTATGCAGGGTGTCGGCCTTGGCATTGGTGACTTCGATGCCCTTGCCGTTGCCGACGTTGAATTCCGGGTCGGTCGGCACGTTCATGCCGACGTTGCTTCCTTTGATGTAGAAGCTCGGGGTGGGCGGGTTGGCGCCGAGCGCCCGGGTCCACTCGCGGTCCGGCTGGGTGTAATAGGCTTCGTCGTTGTTTCCGTTGCTGTACATCGGCCAGCCGGAGGTCATGGCCTGGAAGTTCAGGAGCAGGCTTTCGTCGACCAGGTTGAAGCCGTTCACGGTGAGCGAGCCTTCGTTGTAGCGGCGGATCAGACGGTCGGGGTTGACCGGGTCCGGGATGTAGGTGGAGGCGTCCTCGTCGGGTGAGCCGAACCAGCGCCGGTGCGTGTTGAGGGCGGCGCCTCCTTCGATGCTCTTCTTGCCGATGAGGTAGAAATTCCAGGACTGGTTGCCTTGGATGGCGACGCGGCCGTTGCGGCGCGTCGGCGCGACGTAGCGGCTGGGGTTACGGCTGTAGGTCATCACGTCGTCGAGCGTGCCCATGCTGCCGTCGGGCCCTGGCGTGGCGGTGATGAGCTCGCCTTCGGCGCCGACGATGTAGCCGTTGTAGTTGATCCAGCCTTGGTTGCGGACGAGGATCTGCAGGGAGCGTCCCGCGAGGATGGTTTCGAGGGAGGGCAGCGAGCCGTCCCAGGCCGTGAAGGCGTCATGCACGCGGCGCTGGCTCTTGACGTTGTTCCAGAGGTCGTTGAGGCGGCGGGCGTATTCGACGTCGAGGACGCCGCCGTTGGTCCAGGTGATCCAGGGGCCGCCGGCCGAGGGCGTCGTGGTGGCCCAGTTGGGATTGTTGTATTCGGCGAAGATCTTGCAGATGTCGAAGTCCATCGTCCAGAGGACGCGTTCGGCGTTCTGGTTGCGCGAACCGGAGCCGAGGCGCGAGCGCACGTTATGGAACGGCGTCATCGCGTAGAAGGCGCGGCTCGAGAGTTCGAAGCCGACGTCGCCCGGGATCGAGACGTTGGTGTTGCCGCTGTTGATCAGGTCGCCGGTCGATGGGGAGGTGCCGATCACGCGGATCTGCCCGGGTTCGAGCCGGATGACCTGGCCGCCGCCGCTGGTCGTGCCGCCGGAACCGGCGACGATGCGGAAGGACATCGAGCGGTTGTCGTTCTCGCCGCCGCCGATGACGACGTCGCCGATGTCGATGGTGGCGTTGTTGACCGGGTCGAGCGCGCCGGCGAGGCCCACCGGCCGGCCGGCCAGCGGGTCGGCGTACTGGCGCTCGGTGGACAGGAAGTTATTGTTCGTCGAGCGGAAGATGAAACGGAAGGGCGAGCTGATGCCGCTCGTCACCATCGCGAGGCCTTCGAATTCGAGCGGGACGTCGTACGGATTATGGACGACGATGATGGGGTCGACCGTCATGCCGAGCTTGTCGGACTGGCGGACGCCGGAGTAGATGGTCGAGAAGCGCAGGATGGTCGGCGCGAGGATCGGGCTGGTCGGCCAGGTGCGCGTGGTCTTGACCTGCGGGGTGTCGTAGCCGGAGTCGGTTAATCTGGTCGGGAAGCTGAGTCCCGCGGCGTTGCGGTTCTTGGGGTCGGAGCTGCCGGTGTAGGAGTAGTTGAAGGGGACATGGTGGAGGCGCTCGGTCTGGAAGGTCGGGCCCGAGATGCTGTCGGCGAGGTTGTTCCGGTGGAAGTAGTTGTTCGCAGGACCGCCGCCGGCGAAGAAGTTGTCCAGCACCGGATTGACGGGGGAGTTGTAGGCGTCCCCTGCGGCCGGTCCGGCCCGGCGGACCGGCAGGCCCCGGTTGCCGGTGGCGTAGGTCAGCGGCTCGAGCCCGCGGACGATGAAGGTGCTGGCGTCCGCCGGCGCCCCTTGGCCGCGGAGCGCGGAGGAGTCCGCGGCGGCCGCGGCTTCGATCTCGCGCTTATACATGCGGTAGAAGTTGCGATACAGGTCCCAGGTCGGTCCGCGGACGATGCGCCCGGTCCAGTTGTCAGGATGCGTGGAGGGGTCGCCCGAGGGGTAGGCGATGTCCGACCAGGGGAGCGCGTCGTTCTTCAGCGCGGAGCGTTCGTTGCTGGCGGCGGTCAGCGCGACGAGGTTGGCCCCGAGGCGGTCGTTGTTGAAGAACTGGGATGCCAGCGGCACTTCGTAGGCGAAGCCGAGGCGCTCAGGGGTCTCGCCGCCGTTGCGGTTCTTGATGAGGTTGACGGTCGTGCCGATGGAAGAGAGCGATCTCAGGTAGCGCGGCGCCCATTCGGAGGAACGCGGCGAGGCCTTGAGCAGTTCCTGCGGCGATCCGAGCTTGTCGACGAGGTTGGGGCGGTTGTAGTCGAGGTCCGTCGCCATGCCGGGGTTGAAGTCCGAATTCGGGGCGTCATGGAAGAGCGACTGGCGGCGGTCGGAGATCGTCGGGTTCGCGGCGGCGTCCTTCTGGCCGGGGAACACCTCCAGCGTGCGGAAGACCGAGTAGGGCAGTTCGAAGGCGGTGGAGAGGTCCGTCTTCAACCCGCCGTTCAAGGCGTCGGAGAGCACGGAGTAGGACAGCGGGGTGATCTCGTGCCAGAGCAGCCGGGTCGCCGTGGCCATGCTTTCGCCGGCCGCGAAGCCGCCACCTTGGCGGGCGGCCCAGAGCGCGAGGTCGCCCCGGGTCTGGGTCTTCGGCAGTTGGAGGAGGTTCGCGCTGCCGGCGGTCAGCGCGTCGCTGTTGCGCCAGTTCTGGTAGTTCGCGCCGAAACCGCCGGGCAGCAGGGCCGCCGCGGCCGCGTTGATCGAAGGCGTGACGGACTCGATGGCGCTGCGCTGCGCGGCCGAACCGGCGAAACCTTTGTCCCAATCGGTCACCGTCGCGGCGGGGAAGGGCGCGTTGGCGTCGGGGAGGTTGACCTTCGCCTTGATGCCTTCGTCGCCGATCCAGTAGGCGTAGCGGCCACGGGCGCCGAGCGAACCGCTCGTCATCGTCGGTCCGGGCATCGGCATCGACGGGAGGTCGACCGCGCCGTAATATTCCTGGAGGAAGGGCGTCGTGGCCGTCGGCGGCCACTGCACGCTGCCGGCGACCTGTCCGTTCACGCCGGCGGGCGAGCCGCCGACCAGGCGCACGAAGTTAGGCGTCGTCACCGGGTTCTGGGCGACGAGGCCGAGTCGGTTGATGAGGATCTGGCCTTCGCTGCTGGCGCCCCCGGCGACCTTGCCGGTCGAGGCGTCGAAGTAGGTGCGGTTGGCGAGATAGTAGTTCAGGAAATTGGCGTCCGCGAGTTCGGGGTTGGCGCCGTCGACGGCGGTGGGCGAAGTCAGCCAGCCGAGGAAGAGGCGCGTGTCGTGCGGGTCGGCGACGTTCCAGTCGCGCGGCTTCGAGGAGTCGACGCCGCCGGTGGCCCAGATGCCCGTCCAGTAACGACGCTGGTGGTGGACGTTGGCCGGCTTGTTCGGATTGACCAGCGCGCCGGTCGGCACCGAGGTGGGCGGCGGCGAGGCGACGTCGGGCGAGAAGAGGTCGGCGCGCATCGACACGCGCTGGTCGGGGCCGGCCGTGACCTGCAGCTGGGCCACCGCGATGCGGGCCGAGGCGAGCGCGTTGAACCGCGCGCGCAGGTAGCCGGCGTTGCTTTGCGCCAAGCGGCTTTCGACCTGCAGGAAAGAGGCGAGGACGATCACCATCATCACCATCGCCGCCATGATGGTCAGCGAGAGCACGAGCGAGAAACCTGAGCGTTTAAGTCTCATAGGAAAAGTGGGGTAAAATCACAGTAAACCCACCTACGGCTAAGTCAAAGGATTGGTTTTACACATTGGTTCCAAATAATCATAAACAATCATTTAAAATCATAAAATTGGCTTTTTTTGCCACTTTTTGTGTTTAAAAGAGGGGGCTTGCGACCTCTAGGGGTTTCCCGACTCTTGAGGGCGTGCAAACTCTCATCCAAGGAGCGGGCGCTTTCATCTGGCCGCTCGGCTTTTGTTCCTTCCTCGCGCTTTTCCTGATCATCGAACGGGCCCTCGCCCTGCGGGTCTCCAAGGTCGCGCCGGAGTCCCTGGTCAAGTCGGTCCTCACCGGCCAGCCGGAGCTGGTCGTCGCCGCCGACGGCGAGTCCGTCGCCGGTCGTCTCGTCCAGCGCTGGAAGGACGGCGCTTCCGGCGAGGTGCTCAAGGCCTGGGCGCGCCATGAGCTGATCCGGCTCCAGCGCGGCCTGCATCTCCTGGACAGCATCGTCGCCGGCGCGCCGTTGCTCGGCCTGCTCGGCACGGTCGCCGGCCTCGCCGCGCTCTTCCCCGAGCAGGGTCTGCCGGACACGGTCACGCTCACGCGCGGCGTCGGCCTGGCGCTCAGCACGACGATGATCGGCCTCTGCGTCGCGATCCCTTCGCTGCTCGCCACGAACTGGCTCGCGCGTCGCCTCGAGATCCTTTCCTCGCGTCTGGACGTCCTCGTCGAGGCGCTCGAAGCCCGCCGCCGATGAGCCTCGTCGTCGCCCGCCGGCGCCGCGCCGACATCAACGTCGTGCCGCTCATCGACGTGATGGTGGTGCTCGTCTTCTTCCTGCTCCTCAGCGGACGTTTCGAACAGACGCGCGCGCTCGCCATCGTGCCGCCCACGGCCTCGGCGGGCACGGCGGGCGCCGAAGCCTCCTCGCTGGTCGTCGGCGTCGACCGCGACGGCAAGCTTTACCTCGAAGGCCGACCCATCGCCGCCGACGCGCTCGCGAAGGCCCTCGTCGACCATGCGCTGAAGTCGCCCGGCACCGAGGTCATCATCGTCGCCGACGAACGCTCGCTCACCGGCGCCGCGGTCGGCGCCCTCGACGCCGCCGCCAAGGCCGGCCTGAAGCCGCGCCTCCAGACCCGCCGGCCGCGTTGATCGGGAATGCGAGGACTCGAGGGCTCGAGGACACGAGGACACGAGGGCAGACGAGATGGCTTCTATTCTTGATCGCTTCGTCTGCTCGAGCCCTTGCGTTCACGGATACCTCCTTCATCTTACCTGCCGCTGACCCTGTATCGTCCTCGAGTCCTCCGGCCCTCCGTTCCTCGAGTCCTCCATCGTCCATCCTCCATCTCCGTTCGCTTCCTCCCATGTCGACCCGTCTCCCCGAAGTCCTCCGCCTGCTCGAAGACTACACGCAGGCCCACGGCACGTCCGGCCACGAGGACGCGGTCCGCGCGATCTTCGTGCGCGAGCTCCGCGGCCGCACGTTCGGCGCCGACGGGCTCGGCGGCGTGCTCGCTTCGCCCGCTTCGCCGAAGGGCGGACCGCGCGTGGTGCTCACGGCGCACATGGATGAGATCGGTTTCCTGGTGCAGGCGGTGACGCACGACGGCTTCCTGCGCGTCGTGCCGGTCGGCGGCTGGCCCGACGGCGTGCTCGCCTCGCAGCGCCTGCGCGTCTGGTCGCGCTCCGGGCGCAAGGAATTCATCGGCGTCGTCGCCGCGCTCCCGCCGCATCAGGGCGGCGCCCAGGCCTCTTCGGCCGACAAGGTGCTCGTCGACATCGGCGCCCGCTCGGCCGCCGCCGTCGCGCGCCTCGGCGTCCGCGCCGGCGATCCGGTCGTGCCCGAAGGTCCGTTCACGGCGCTCGCCGAGCCGGGCCTCTACGTCGCCAAGGCCTTCGACAACCGCGTCGGCATGGCCGCGCTCACGCTCGCCACGCACGCGCTCGACGCGGCTCCGCCCGCGGCCGACCTGCTCGCGGTCGCGACCGTCCAGGAAGAGGTCGGTTGCCGCGGCGCGGTCGTCGCCGCCCGGCTCGCCAAGCCCGACGTGGTCATCGTCCTCGAAGGCCCGCCCGCCGACGACCTTCCCGGTCTCGCGCCTTACGGCGAACAGCAGGGCGCCCTCGGCGCCGGCGTGCAGGTGCGCGCCTACGATCCGACGGCGATCATGAACCCTCGCCTCGTCGACCTGACCCTGCAGGTCGCGGCCGAGCAGGGCATCCCTTGCCAGCTCGCGGTGCGCCGCACGGGCGGCACCGACGCGCGATCCTTCCAGGCCCATGAGCTGGGCCTGCCGGTCATCGTGCTCGGCGTCCCCGCGCGTTACATCCACACGCACAACTCGGTCATCGACGTCGCCGACCTGCAGGCCTGCGTCGACCTCGCGGTCGCGCTCGTCCGCCGTCTCGACGCGCCGACGGTCAAGGCCCTCACGCAGTACCTGTGAGCGCGGAGGGTTGCCGGCTCAAGGTGAAGGCCGTCCCGGGCGCGTCGCGCACGGAGATCGTCGGCCGGCTGGGCGAAGCCTTGAAGGTCCGCGTCGCCGCGCCGCCCGAAGGGGGCCAGGCCAACCGCGCGATCCTCGCCTTGCTCGCGGCGCGGCTCGGCCTGCCCGCCGCCGACGTGACCTTGGTCTCGGGGGCCGCTTCGCCCGCCAAGGTCGTCGCGCTCCGGGGCGTCTCGGCCGAGCAGGCCTGGGCGCGTCTTCTCGGCTGAAATCGCACAATCCGCTTGAGAGGGGAGGGGCCTCCGCCGACAGTAGGCCCATGTGCGCGGACAAGAAACCCGCCTCGGCTTCCGGCAAGGAAGGCTTCGAGGCCGAACTCAAGCAGCTCGAGCAGCTCGTCGAGTCCCTCGAGTCCGGCGACGTGTCCCTCGACGCCCTCGTCGCGAAGTATGAGGAAGGCATGCGCCTCCTGAAGTCCTGCCAGAAGTCGCTCGAGGCCGCCGAACTGCGCATCGAGCAGCTGGGCAGGCGCGACGAAGATCCGCAGGGCTGATGTCGCTCCTCGCGTCCATCCGCGGCCCGGCCGACGTCAAGGCCCTCGCGCCCGAGCAGCTCCCGCTCCTCGCGCAGGAGATCCGCGAGCGCCTCGTGACCGTCACCGCCAAGAACGGCGGCCACGTCGGCCCCAACCTCGGGGTGGTCGAGCTCTCGATCGCCCTGCACCGCGTCTTCGGCACCCCGCAGGACAAGTTCGTCTTCGACGTGGCCCACCAGGGCTACGTGCACAAGCTCCTCACCGGCCGCAACGGCGCCGACTTCGACGGCATCCGCACGACCGGCGGCCTGAGCGGCTTCCTCAACCGCGAGGAGAGCCTGCACGACGTCTTCGGCGCCGGGCACGCCGGCACGGCGCTCTCCGCCGCCGTCGGCCTCGCCAACGCGCGCGACCGCCTCGGCGAGGCCTCGCACGTCGTCGCCCTGATCGGCGACGCGGCCCTCACCTGCGGCGTCACGATGGAGGCGCTCAACAACGCCGCGAAGTCGACCAAGCGCCTGGTCATCGTCCTCAACGACAACGAGTGGTCCATCGACCGCAACGTCGGCGCGGTCGCCGACATCCTGAGCCGCCTCATCGTCACGCGGCCTTACAACAACTCGCAGCAGGGCCTGAAGCGCTTCCTCGGCAAGACCCGCGCCGGCACCAAGTTCCTCGACTTCGGCCGCAGCTTCAAACGCCACGTGAAGAACTGGTTCACGCACAGTTCCTCGCTCTTCGAGCAGTATGGCGTGCGTTACGTCGGACCGATCGACGGCCACGATCTCGGCGCCCTCGAGCGCTACCTCAATTTCTGCAAGGACTCCCAAGGCCCGATCCTCCTCCACGTCCGCACCGAGAAAGGCCGCGGCCTCGGCGCCGCGCTCAATAACCCGGAGAAGTTCCACGGCACGGGCGCCTTCGACCCGGAGACCGGCGACTCGCTCGCTTCCGGCGCCCCCGGCGCGCCCAGGGCCTGGCAGGACGTCTTCGGCGCGCTCCTCGTCCGCGAGGCCAAGGCCGACACCCGCGTGGTCGGCATCACCGCCGCGATGCCTTCGGGCACGGGCCTCAACCAGCTCAAGAAGGAGCTGCCCGCGCAGTATCATGACGTCGGCATCGCCGAGGAGCACGCCGCGCTCTTCGCCGCCGGCATCGCCGCGCGCGACCTCCGTCCGGTCTGCGCGATCTATTCCACCTTCATGCAGCGGGCCTACGACATGGTCATCCATGACGTGTGCCTGCAGCGCCTGCCGGTGACCTTCTGCATGGACCGCGCGGGCGTCTCGCCCAGCGACGGCCCGACGCACCACGGCCTCTTCGACATCGCCTACCTGCGCTGCGTCCCGAACGTCACGCTGATGCAGCCGAAGGACGAGGATGAGTTCGCCGACATGCTGCACACCGCGCTGAAGTCCGGCGCGCCGATGTTCATCCGCTACCCGCGCGGCGCCGCCGCCGGCAAGGCGGTCAAGGCGCAGCCGGCGATCCTTCCCCTGGGCAAGGCGGAAGTCCTGCGCGCCGGCGCCGACGTCCAGCTCTGGGCCCTCGGCACCATGGTGCCCGAGGCCGAGGCGCTCGCCGCAAAGCTTTCCGCCGCGACCGGCCTTTCCGTCGGCGTGGTCAACGCGCGCTTCGCCAAGCCGATCGACGCCGCCTTGCTCGTCGAGCAGGCCAAGGCCGCGAAGCTCATCGTCACGCTTGAGGACGGGGCCGTCACCGGCGGCTTCGGCACGGGCGCGCTCGAGACGCTCGCCGAACACGGCGTGCGCACGCCGGTGCTCCGCCTCGGCTGGCCCGACCGTTTCGTCGGTCACGCCACCGACGTGAAGACGCTCCGCGCCGCCCACGGACTCTCGCCCGACCAGATGCTCGCGGCGATCAAGGAGAAGGTGGGTTGAGATTAGGGCTAGGGCTTGGGTTAGGGCTGGTTTTAGATCAGAGGGCTGAATCGATGACAGAGGACAGATGGCAGAAAGTCCGGAACCTGCACCAGAACCTGGAACCCCGGATCAGATACCCGATGGCTGAGACCTGGGATCTGAAAGTGTTTCTGCCCCAGCTAACCAGCCGGTTTCCGGTCTCCCTTTGAGTTTATCTTGTTTGCTCCCGCCACCCGCTGCCTGCGGCCGCCACCTGCCACCCGAGAACGAAATCTTCTAGGGCAGCGCTCGTTGCTGCCCCTGCCACTATTACCCAGCCCTATCCCTGGCCCTAGCTCTAGCCCTCCCTCGCTCCCTCACTTCTTCTCTTCCATCCGCTTCCTCATCTCCTCGGCCCGTGCGGTCGCTGCTTCGGCGTGTCGGACGGCCTCGGTGAGCCGGAGGACGAGGAGTTTCTCGCGTTCCTGCATTTCGGCGAGGCGCGCGTCGCGGGCCTTCACGGCGTCTTCCCAGCCGCGCAGGGCCGCCTGCCAGTCCTTGGTGCGGGCGACGAACTCGGCCGTCTGTTTCTTGTTCTCCGCCTCGGCATCGGCGCGCTGGGCGCGCGTGCGGTCGAGCTGCGTGCGTAGTTCGGCGAGATCCTGGCGGAGGCCTTCGCTCTCGGCGCGGGCCTGGGCGAGGTCGGCCGTCAGCTTCGCGCGCGTCGCGCCTTCGGCGGCGTAATCCGCGCGCAGGCCGAGGTCGCGCCGCCATTGCCAGCCGGCGACGGCGACGAGCAGGCCGATCAGGACGAACTGGACGGCGCGCAGGCTCATCGGCTTTCGACGGGCTCGGCGGCGAAGCGCACTTCGGTGATGCCGGCTTCGCCCACGGCCTCGAGGGCGCGGGTCATGGCGGCGAACGGCGTGCGGGCGTCGCCCTGCACGAGCGCGGGACGTCCCGGCGCGGCGGCGGCGCGGCGGCGCAGTTCGGCGACGAGTTCGTTGCGGCCCAGCGCGCGGCCGTCCAGCGAGAGGGTGCCGGCGGCGTCGACGGCGACGACGAGGTTGCGTTCCGCCGAGGCCGTGGCCGCGCCGGAGGTCGGCAGGCGCACGGGCGCGAGCGCCTGGCTCTGCGTCAGGCCGAGCGTGGCCAGGATGAACGTGGCCAGCAGGAAGAACATGATGTCGATGAGCGGCACGATCTCGATGCGCGCCCCCGTCTCTCCTTCCTTCGGCCGGCGGAGTCGGACGGCCATCTCAGCGACGGCGCCCGGCTTCCTCGGGCGCGGGTTGGAATTCGCTCACCGGCTGGCCGGCGGCCGCGGCGCTTTTCAGCGCGATCTCGGCCTGGTTGATGGCCTGCTCGAGGTCATGGCGCAGGGACTGCGCGCGGCGGTGGAAGAAGTTGTGCGGGACGAGGCAGAAGATCGCGATGCCCAGGCCGGCGGCGGTCGCGATGAGGGCTTCGCCGACGCCGCCGCTGACCTTGGCGACCGCGAGCTGCTCGGAGCCGATGAACTGGAAGCTGCCCATGATGCCGACGACGGTGCCGAGCAGGCCGAGCAAAGGCGCCAGGGTGACGATCGTGCTCAGCAGCCATTGGCGGGCGCCGGCGTCTTCGAGCGTCTCCTCCGCGCGCAGCTGCATCGCGGTCACCGGCTCGGTGCGGCCGTTGGCGAGACCCGAGCGCAGCGCGATGAGGAACGGGGAGGTCGCGCCTTGCGTGCGCTGCCAGGCGGGGCCGTATTGGCCGAGGCGGACCTCCCAGAGGGCTTCGGCGAAGGCCTTGTCGGCGCGCAGGCGGCTGACGTTGCGCCAGTAGAGCAGGCGCTCGGCGACGGTCGCGAGGGCGACGATCAGGCAGACGAGGATCGGCCACATGATCGGACCTCCCTTGAGGAAGGTCTCTACGAGGACGTTGGCGAGGGGCATGGTCACTGGAGTTGGAAGTGGATGGAGATCTCGAAGAGGCGGACGTCGCCGGCGGGGAATTCCCAGCGGCGCAGGATGGTCTCGGTCGCCGCTTCATCGAGGCGATGGCAGCCCGAGGAGTCGACCGCGCGGGCGCGGCGCACGGCGCCGTTCTCGCCGACTTCGAATTCGACGCGGACGACGCCGCTTTCGCGCCGTCGAAGGCATTCGTACGGATACTCGGGCCACGGTTGGCGTCCGGCCATCTCGTTGGCGTCGAGCACCACGGGGCCGGCGGTCACTCCGCCCCGCGCCGGGCCGGTCGCGCCGGTCTTGCCGGCGTCCGTGGCGGCCGGCGTCACGGGAGTGCGGCGCACGCTCGCCACGGGGACCTGCGGCAGGGCCGGGAGGTTCACGTCCGGCAGCGAGCTGATCGGCGCGAGCGGCGCCGGCGCCAACGCGGCGTCCGGGGCGACCGCGGCCTGGTCGGCGTTGGCCGAAGGCGCGGTGCGCAGTTTCGTCGGATCGAGCTTCACCAACGCCGGCTTGGGCTTGGCGGCAGGAAACGTCGCTGGTTCGAGCCGAGGGGGCGTCCGCGTCACTCCGCTGACCGAGACCCCCAAGGCCACGACGGCGATCGCCACCACGACGAAGTCGAGGAGGCGTTCGGAGTCAGGCTGGACGGGCGCGGGGCGCATGCGCGGGGAAGGGGGGAAGATGCGAGCGGCGTCGTGGGGAGGCAAGCCGTGTCCGGCTTCAGAAGGCGACTTCGCCGCCGAAGAACACGGTGCGCGGGGCGTTGGCGCGCGGTCCCAGCGGGGCGCGGCTGATGATGGCCCGCTTATCGAGGAGGTTCTGGACGCCGCCGACGAGTTTGAAGGCCTTCGTCAGCTGATAGCGCACGTTGAGGTCCACGGTGAGCAGTCCGTCGACCTTGCCGTCGATCGCGGACGGGTTGGCCAGCGCGCCGGAACCATCGACGAGGCGAGGGTTGCCGTTGTAACCGGTGCCCCAGGTCGCGGAGTAGTAGCTGAGGTCGAGCGAGCCGCCCCACGGTCCGGTCTCGAAGCCGAGGCCGGCGGAGAGCTTCCATTCCGGGATATAAGGGATCTCGTTGCCGTTGCTCGCGCCGGCGAAGATGCCCGCCGAATTGCCGAGACGGCTGCCCTCGATGTCGCTGAAGCGCGCGTGCGTCCACGTCACGCCGGCGTAGGCCGGGAGCGCGAAGCCGCGGCCCTGGGCGCCGGCGAGGTCGTGCCGGACCAGTGCTTCGAGTCCGTAGGAAGTCGCGCCGCCGCCGTTGGTCACGGGCATGAGGCCGCCGCCGGCGACGCCGACCACGGGAGCGATGAGGTTGCGGAAATCCGTGTGGAAGGCCGTGAGCTCCCAGCTGGTCGCGCGTTCGCGGTGACGCAGGCCGAGTTCCTTGCCGAGGCTTTCTTCGGAGCGCGTACCCGCCGCGTAGCCGGAGGGGTTCGCCGCCGAGCCGCCGCGGTAGACGCCTCCGAAGAGGGTGTTCTGCGCGTCGAGTTCGTAGGTGAAGCCGAGGCCGCCCATGACCATCTCGCTGTCGACCGGCGCGTAGGCGCCGCCGGAGGTGGTGTTGGCCATGTCGAGGTATTCGTAGCGGATGCCGGGACGCAGCGTGAGCGCGCCGAGCTTGATCGCGTCTTCGGCGAAGAAGGCCGTGGCGGTGGTCTCCTGGAAGCCGGCGGACGTCACCGCGCCCTTGGTGCCGGCGCCGATCACGCCGTCGTCGACGACGTAGGTGGTGCGCTGGTTCGTGCCGCCGGCGGTGTCGCGGTGGACGCGCAGGCCGGTGACGAGCTCATGCTTGGCTTCGCCGGTCGCGAACTGCTTGCGCACCGAACCCTGCCAGCCGAAGGCCTCGTGGTTGCGCACGGCGTCGTTCGTGTAGAAAGAGCCGTCGTTGCCGGCGACGAGGTCGCCGCGCAGGATCGCGAGGGAAGGGGCGTGCACGAGGGCTTCGGCGACGTTGGTCCGGAGCGTCGCGCCGGTCGTGGTCGTCAGGCCGTCGAGCTTATCCCAGTTGCGGTCGAACTGGTTGTAGTAGGCCGCGCTCTCGAGGCGCAGGGACTTGTCCGGTTCGGCGATCCACTTCACGTAGGTGCGCCAGTGCTCGGCCACATGGTGGTCGAAGCGGCTCGAACCGTAGCGGCGGTCGGGGTTGGCGCGCAGGTCGGCCTCGCTGAGTCCGGCGTAGGATTCGTCGGCCTCGAAGCCGGTCTGGCCGACCTTGAGTTCGAGACGTTGGCGGAGCGGGCCTTTGGGCTCCCAGGCCAGCTTGACCATGGGTTCGGTGAGCGTGAAGCCGCTGCGGCGGCCGATGCCGTCGATCGAGCGGTAACCGTCGCTGAGCTGGGTGTGCAGTTCGACGAGCGCGCCGACCTTGCCGGCTTCGGTCATCGTCGTGCCGCCGAGCCAGGTCTGGTTGAAGAAGTTGCCGTAGCTGCCCGCGGTCAGGCGGGAGAAGAACTGCTGCCCGCCCGTCGGGATCGGGGTGGAGAGGAAGTTGATGACGCCGCCCGTGGTGTGCGGGCCGTACATCACCTGGCTGGAACCTTTGAGGAATTCGATGCCCGCCATACGGCCGGACTTCGGGGAGTAGTAGGCGTTGGGAGAAGAGTAGGGAGACGGTGCGGTGAGGATGCCGTCCTCCATCAGCGTGACCTTCGCGCTGCGGGTGCCGTCGACGCCGCGGATCGAGATGTTGGGGAAGTTGCCGAAGCCGTCTTCGTCGCGCACGAACACGCCCGGGGTGTTGGCGGCGATCTGCTTGAGGTTGGTGTAGCCCTTGGCGCGGAACTCCTCGCCTTCGATGACGGCGGCCGAGCCCGGCAGGATGAACGCGTCGGGCGCGATGCCCGTCACCCTCAGGGGGGGCAGCTCGCTGGGCTTGATCGTCGGCGCGGCGTTCTGGGCCAAGGTCACTTGGCTGGCGGCGAGCAGGAAGAGAAGGTGGGCACGCATAGAATTGGTTGAGGTCGCCAAAGTTGAGATTCAGTCTCAACAGTCAAACATGAAAATGAGTCTCAATCTCATCTCAATCGCATCCAGCGGATGTAAGGGTTGAGTTATTAGGGAAATAAGAGGATTTTAACCGACTCCCGATGCCCCTCTTAATCGTCATTCCTGTTCGCAATGAGGAGCGTCGGCTGGGTCCTGGCTTGGCTCGGCTGGCCGAAAGCCTGCAGGCCCACCACTGTTCGGATGCGATGATCGTGGTCTCGGATAACGGGTCGACGGATTGGACGCGGGCGGTGGCCATCGAGGCCGCAGCGCAGAATCCCTACCGCGTCGTCTACCATCGGGCGACCGACCGGGCGGACAAGGGCGAGGCGATCTTCTCCGCCTGGGAGTCCGCTCCGGAGGGCTACGACGTGCTCGCCTATTGCGACGCCGACATGGCGACCGACCCCGAAGCGCTGGTGCGCGGCTATCGGCTGATCTCCGAGGGCCAGGCCGACCTCGTCGCCGGCTCCCGATGGCATGGCGAGTCGCAGGTCATCGGCCGTTCGTGGAAGCGTTCGCTCATCTCCGCGATGCTTTCCTTGTTCTGGCGGATACTGCCCGGCGCGCGCCTGTCCGATCCCGGCTGCGGGCTCAAGCTGGTGCGTCGCTCGACCTTCGCGAAGTTACAGATGCCTGCCGACGCGCGCGGTTTTTCCTTCGGCGCGGAAGCGCTCGTCCGTCTCGCCCGCGCCGGCGCCAAGCTCGTCGAGATCCCCGTCAAGTGGACCGACGACGACGCCGGCCGCATCCGCCTCGGCAAAGCCGCCGGAGATTATGCGCGGGCGTGGGGGAGGCTGGTTTGGAAGAATTGAGGACTGAGTTGAGCGCTGAATGGATGACTGAATCGATGACAGATGACAGATGCCAGACACCCGAACCTGTACCTGAAAACCCGGATCTGATACCCGATGGCCGAGACCTGGGACCCGAAAGTGTTTCAGCCCCCGGCCAACCATCTGGTCTCCGGTTTCCCTTTGAGTTATGCCTCTCTGTCTTGGGTAGGGTTGAGCGCCCTCGCTCAACCGCGGCTGACCAAGGGTGGTCAGCCCTACCATGAAAAAGGGCAGCACGCGGTACTGCCCCTGCCTTATTTACCTCCTGTCCTCGGGCCCTCCGGCCCTCGAGTCCTCCACGCTTTACCGCTGTCCCTTCCGCCGTTCCGGTCCTCTCGGCTTCTGGGCCTGGCGGTCGTCGTAGAGGCGGAAATCGACCTGGCGCTTGAAGCGGTCGACGCGGTCGACGGTCACGGTGATGACGCCGCCCGGCATGAACTTCCGGCCCGTGCGGCCGCCGACAAGCATGTTGCCGCGGTCGTTGAGGCGGTAGTGGTCGTCGGTGAGCGTCGACATGTGCACGAGTCCGTAGGCCTGCGAGGCGTTGAGCTCGACCATGAGGCCGTGCGGCTTCACGTCGGTGATCGTGGCCTCGAACGGCCGCTTGTCCGGGCGGGCGGCCTCGCGTTCGAAGAGCTCGAGCAGCTTGATCTTCACCGAGTCGCGCTCGGCCTCGGAGCTGTTGCGTTCGGTGATCGAGATGTGCTCGCAGGAGCGCGTCAGCTCGCCGAGGCCCGGCGAGCGGGGCGGGTCCTTGGGGGCCGAGCGTACGCCGTGCTTGGCGATGTAGGCGTCGAAGATGCGGTGCTCCAGCAGGTCGGAGTAACGGCGGATCGGCGACGTGAAGTGCGAGTAGTGGCGCTTCGCCAGGCCGAAGTGGCCGTCAGGGGAGGGGCGGTAGCAGGCCTGCTTGAGCGAGCGCAGGAGCTGGATGCGGATCGCATAGCCGTCCTCGCGGTCCTTGAGGCTGGCGAGCAGCTTGACCATCTCGGAGCGGTGGGTCAGGTCGCCGACCTTGAAGCCGTTGCCGGCGAGCTCCTCGCGGAGGGCGGCGAGCTTCTCGGGATCGGGGTCGTCGTGGACGCGGTTGACGTGCGGGACCGAGCCCTTGTCGAGGGCCGTGGCGACGGACTCGTTGGCGAGCAGCATGAACTCCTCGATGAGCTGGTGGGATTCGTCGTGCTGCACGACCTCGGTGCGGTCGGCCCAGCCGTCCTTGTCGCAGTAGATCTTGATCTCCTTCATCTCCAGGTCGAGCGACCCGGCGCGGAAGCGTTCGGCACGGAGCACCTTGGCGATGTTCCAGAGGTCGTCGATCATGCCCTGGACGAGGTCCAGTTCGGCGTCGGTCAGTTCGGCGAGCGGGCGACCCGGCGAGCCGGTCTGGTGGGGCGGCGGCGCGGGCAGGGCGCGGAGCTCGTCCTTGGTGAGATGCCGCAGGAAGGCGTAGGCCTGCTTGTAGGTGAGGCGCTTGACGCTGCGGATGACCGAGTTGGCGAATTCGGTCCTCACCAGACGGGCGTCCGGCGTGAACTCGCAGATCACCGTCTTCACCAGGCGGTCCTCGGCCTCCACGAGCGAGCACAGGCCGCTCGAGAGCGCGTGCGGGAGCATCGGGATGACCGTGCCGACCAGGTAGGTGGAGTTGCCGCGTTCGCGCGCCTCGACGTCGAGGGGCGAGCCCGGCTTCACGTAATGCGAGACGTCGGCGATGTGGATGCCCACGCGGACGTTGCCGTCGGGCATGCGCTGCACGGACAGGGCGTCGTCGAAATCCTTCGCGTCGTCCGGGTCGATGGTGATCGTCGGGATCTGGCGGAAGTCTTCGCGGCCGGCGCAGTCGGCCTTGGACACCGTCTTGCCGAAGGCGTTGGCCTCGGCGGCGACCGCGGGCGGGAATTCCGGGCGGAGTCCGTAGCGGCGCAGGATGGCGAGGTATTCGGCCATCGGCGTGTGCGTCACGCCGAGGACTTCGGTGATCGTGCCGGTGGGGCTGAGGTTGCGGCGTTCCCACGCGTCGAGGCGCACGACGACCTTGTCGCCGGGCTTGGGCGCGGGCGTCAGGCCGGCGCGGGCGGGGTCGCGCACGATGATCTCGCGCGAGACGCGGGGGTCGTCGGGCACGACGAACCACTGCAGCCGGTTGTTGCCGAGCGTGCCCGTGAGCTGGCTGAGCGCGCGTCTGACGACGCGGACGACGGTGCCCGTGCCCCAGTCGTCGCCGTTGCGGTCGCGGCGGTTGGCGTTGAGCTTCACCAGCACGCGGTCGCCGTGGAGGGCGACGTGCGTGTCGTCGGCGTCGACGTGGAGCTGCTCGCGCGGCGGCGAGCCGGGGACGGCGTCGAAGACCACGCGGGCGGAGCCGCTGGGGCGGAAGAGGATCGTGCCCTCGAGGAGCTCGGCCTCGGGCCGGCGGAAGCCGCCGTGGCCCGCCGACGGCAGGGCGAGGAGGTGGCCTTTGACGGTCACGACGGCCCCGGCCTTGATGAGGCGGGGGATCGTCTTGCTGAGGCGGCGGAGGTCTTCGCGCGTGCCGCCGAGGGCCTGCACGATGGCTTCGAGGCGCATCGGCTTGTAGCCGGGCCGGGCGAGGAACTTGAGCAGGACTTCTTCGGCGCTCATGCGCTTTCGTGCGAGCCTCCGAGCAGGCCGCCCAGGTAGGGCATGAGCTGCTTCTTGCGGCTGACGATGCCGGGCAGGTCGAAGATGTCCGGCGGACGTTTCTGCGGGTAGGTGATGGCCTGCACGACCTCGGCGTCGCCGCGGATGAGGAAGAGCGAGCTCTGGGTGTCGATGTCGGTCACGAGGAGGCAGGAGAAGTTCAGGCCGTTCTCCAGGCGGTATTTCTCGAGGGCCTCCAGGAGGCCGTCCTCGCACTTCCAGAAGTTCGTGAAGCCGAGCTCCTCGACCTGCGAGACGGAGAAGCGGCGTTCGCCTTCCTTGTACTGCTTGCAGTCGGCGCGGACGGCCGCGGCGGGGCTGAGGGTCGCGAGCACGGAGCCGGCGTTGAAGATCATGTCGGCCAGCTGGCGCGGGTCCGCGTCGGCGACGCGGGCGAGCCACTGCAGCAGGTCCGCGTCCAGCGGGGTCGTGGTCGGGCTCTGCAGGAGGAGCGTGTCGGAGATGATGCCGCACATCATCAGGCCGGCGACCTGCGGCGTCGGCGTCAGGCCGGCCGTGCGGAACATGTCGGCGACGATCGAGCAGGTCGAACCGAGCGGCCGGTTGATGAAGAGGATGGGCTGGTGCGTCGGCGCGTTGCCGAGGCGGTGGTGGTCGACGACCTCGGCGATCTCGACCTCGGCGGCGCCGTCGACGGCCTGGGACAGTTCGTTGTGGTCGACGAGCACGAGCTTGGCGCGCGGCGGGTTGATGATGTCGGACTTGGTGAAGACGCCGAGCAGGCGGCCGTCCTCGTCGACGACGTGGCAGATCAGGGCCGGGTTCTGGACGATGCGGCGGCGGGCCACGGAGAGCTTCTCCTGCGGCTTGAAGGTGAAGGCGTCGCGCTGGACGAGGCCGCCCACGAGGGTGGAAGCGCGCACGGCCCACGCGGTGGTGGCGCTGTCGGTGTCGGCGTAGGCGACGGAGACCTTCGCGGCCTTGGCGCGTTCGAGGACGTCCGCCCGCATCCGGTGGCCGCCGGTGACGATGATGATGCGCACGCCCATCTCGATGGCGCGCAGGTGGACGTCGGCGCGGTCGCCCACGACGATGACGCTCTTGTTCGTCGGGATGCCTTCGACGGTCGCCGACTTGCCGAAGGAGTCGAGCTCCATGGCGGCGACGCGCACGTAGAGCTCCTCGACGCTCGCGGCGTCGTAGGCCACGACCTCGGTGCCGCCGATGGAGCGGATGATGGCGTTGATCGAGCTGGTGACCTTGCGCATCGAGGTCGCCCGCTTGGGCTTGGGGATGAAGTAGTCGCCGAGGCTGAAGATGGAGACGTAGCCTTCGAGCCGCCCGTCCTTGCCGACGACCGGGAGGGCGCGCACGTCATGCAGGTCGAGCAGCTCGAGCGCGCGGGCGCACGTGTCGTCGACGCTCACCTTGAACGGGTCGCGGTGCATGATGTCCTCGATGCGGGGGATGACGTCGCCCACGAATTCGGGGAGCGCGGCGCCGAAGCGGCCCAGGATCGCGTCGATGCGCGCGTTGGAATTGCCGCAGCGGGCGGGCTTGAAGCCGGTCTGGCCGGAGGCCTCCTTGAAGGCGGCGTAGGCGAGGGCGGAGCAGATGGCGTCGGCGTCCGGGTTCTTGTGGCCGATGATGTACGTCGGTTGGGCGGAGCGGGCGAGGGGCAGGGGAGGGGGGACGGACATGGCGGACGACGCTGAAAGGTGCCCAGCACACATAGGGGTGTCCGGCGTGGGAGGGAAGATTAATGGGGGTAATGAGCGAGAACGGCGTGATAGGGCTCGTGCTCGATATCGCTGCATCGTGGCAGGGGCAGCACCGCGTGCTGCCCTGGCGGAATTCGTTTCCAGGTGGCGGGTGGCAGGTGGCGGGCAGCAGACAAGATGAGCCCAAAGGGAAACCGGAGACCGGATGGTTGGCTGGGGGCAGAAACACTTTCAGGTCTCAGGTCTCGGCCGCCAGGTCCCTGGCACGGGTTTTCAGGTTCAGGCGCAGGTGCCGGGCATTCTGTCATCTGTCCTCTGTCATCGATTCAGCCCTCCCTCTTGCCTCCCTCTGTCTCTTCCTAACCGCCAACCGCTGGCACCACCCCCGCCTCCTTTCCTCCTGTCCTCTTTTCCTCCGGCCCTCTATCTTCCGCCCATGTCCTCCCTCTTTGCTCCTCTTCAGGTAGGCGCCCTCACGCTGCCGAACCGCGTCCTGATGGCCCCGCTCACCCGTTGCCGCGCCGAGGGCGCCAACGTCCCGACGGACCTGATGGCCGAATATTACGCCCAGCGCGCCGGCGCGGGCCTGATCATCGCCGAGGCGACCACCGTCTCGCCCCGTGGTCATGGCTATCCGAACACTCCGGGCATCTACACCGACGAGCAGGTCGCCGGCTGGAAGAAGGTCTCGTCCGCCGTGCACGCCAAAGGCGGCCGGATCTTCCTGCAGCTCTGGCACGTGGGTCGCATCTCGCATCCGGATTTCCAGCCCAACGGCGAGCTGCCCGTCGCCCCGTCGGCCATCAAGCCGAAGGGCCAGGTCTGGACGGGCAAGCAGATGGCGGACTACGTCACGCCCCGCGCCCTGCACATCGAAGAGATCCCCGGCATCGTCGGCGAATACGTCCGTGGCGCGCGTCTGGCCAAGGAAGCCGGCTTCGACGGCGTTGAGATCCACAACGCCAACGGCTACCTCCTCGACCAGTTCCTCCGCAGCGGCACCAACACCCGTGAAGACGGTTACGGCGGCCCCGTCTTCGCCCGCGCCCGCCTGACCCTCGAGGTCACCGCGGCCGTCGTCTCCATCTGGGGTTCGGACCGCGTGGGTATCCGCCTTTCGCCCGGCGGCGTGTTCAATGACATGGCCGACGCCCATCCGACCGAGACCTTCGGCTACGTCCTGCGCGAACTCTCCAAACTCGAGCTCGCCTATGCGCACGTGACCCGCGTCACCGCCCAGGACATCGCGCACGGGGCCAAGGACGGCGTCGGCCCGAAGGAACTGCGCAAGGACTTCAAGGGCGTGCTCATCACCGCCGGTGGCTTCGACCGCGCGCAGGCCGAGCAGGCCATCGCCGAAGGCTGGGCCGATGCGATCGCCTTCGGCGTGCCGTTCCTCGCCAATCCGGATCTGCCCCGTCGCCTGCAGGAAAACCTCGCGTTCAATACGCCGGACGAAGCCACCTTCTACGCCTCCGGCCCCAAGGGGTATACGGATTATCCGACCGCGGGTTGAAGCCCGCGGAGGGATAGGGCCAGAGCTAGGGCTGGGGCTAGTTGATTTAGGTAGGGGCAGCAACGCGTGCTGCCCTAGTTGTATCGTGCCCATGCTTCACTCAAAGGGAGACCGGAAACCGGATAGGATGCTGCGGCTTTGCCTTGGGTAGGGCGGTCATTGCCATGACCGCCGTTCGCATCGGTATCTTTATCGAACCGGGCAAGATCACCGATTGTTCCGATGACCGTCCGCCCACGGACGTGATGGCAATCACGTCCCTACCTGAAACCCCAGCCAATCCTCCGGTTTCCGGTCTCCCCTTGAGATTATAAAAACAAAAAAGGACAGCACATGGTGCTGTCCCTACCAATATTACCTAGCCCTAGCCCTGCTCTCAGTGATGGCCGCCGGCCTGACGCTCGGCCTCTTCCTTCTTCTTGTCCCACTTGTGGTGGTTATCGGGAAGGGTGCCGCCGAGTTCGTAGAGCTTCGCCTTGTTGTTGACCATGGCTTCGCGCGAGAGGCCGGTCATCGAATACTGGCTCTGCAGCCAGATGGCTTCCTCCGGGCAGACTTCCTGGCAGAGGCCGCAGTAGATGCAGCGGAGCATGTTGATCTCGAATTCCTTCGGCGCCTTCTCGACGTGGGCGTTGGCGGAGTCTTCGGACATCTCGCCCGGCGTGATGCGGATGGCCTTGGGCGGGCAGACGAATTCGCAGAGCTGGCACGACACGCACTTCTCGCGGCCGTTGGGGTCCATCACGAGCGTGGGCACGCCGCGGTAGTTCTGCGGTATGGCCGGACGTTCGTCCGGATACTGGAGGGTGACCGGGGGCCGGACCATGTTGTCCCAGGTGACCTTGAGGCCCGCCAGGATCTGCGGGAGATAGGTGCGCTCAGCGAGGGTGAGCGGACGGCGTTCGACGACTTTGATGGCCATGGGGGTGGGTTATCCGCGGAAGGCGTACCAGGCGAAATACGCGAGGAGGTTGAGGACGGCGACGGGCAGGAGCACGCGCCAGCCGATGCGCATCACCTGGTCATACCGGAAGCGCGGGATGGTCCAGCGCACCCAGACGAAGAAGAACAGGAAGAAGCACAGCTTCAGGAAGAAGGACGCGACCCCGAGGAGCGAGGCCACCCAGCCTTCGCCGACGGTCGGCAGCCAGGGCAGCACGTGCCAGCCGCCGAGGAACATCAGGATGAAGAGCGAGGAGCCGATCACCATGTGGCTGTATTCGGCGACGAAGAAGATGCCGAACTTGAAGGCGCCGTATTCGGTGTGGAAGCCGCCGACGAGGTCGGTCTCGGATTCCGGCATGTCGAACGGATGGCGGTTGGTCTCGGCGAAGACGCAGATCAGGAAGACCAGCGCGGCGACCGGCTGCGTGAGCAGGTTCCAGGCGCCCTTCTGCGCGTCGACCATCGCGACGAGGCTGAGGCCTTGGTCGACGCCGGGGGCGGAGGTGGCGAGGAAGACGGTGAGCACCGAGAGGCCCATCGCGAGTTCGTAGGAGATCAGCTGGGCCGCGCCGCGGACCGCGCCGAGGAAGGGGAACTTCGAGTTGGCGGACCAGCCGGCGAGGGCGATGCCGTAGACGCCGAGCGAACTCACGGCGAACATCAGGAGCACGCCGACGTCGGCGCCTTGGGTGAGCGAGACCGCGTAACGCTTCCCTTCGTGGAAGAACTCGCCGAAGGGCAGCATGACGAGCACCGCGAGCGCCGGCGCGAGGGCGACGATCGGGGCGAGCACGTAGTAGGCCTTGCGGACGTGGCCGGGCAGGGCGTCTTCCTTGAAGAGGAACTTGCCGCCGTCGGCCGCCGGCTGGATGAAGCCGCCCTTCTGCAGGAAGGTCCCGAGGAACGGGATCCAGCCGATGAGCGGGTGCATGGTGCGGTTCGGGCCGATGCGGCCTTGGATCCAGGCCGAGGCCTTGCGCTCGAGCAGCACGCTGTAGCCGGCGATCGTCATCACGATGAGGATGAGCGTCACGCCGCGCGCCGCGGTGAAATGCCAGGCCGGCGAGAGCAGGAGGTCGTGGAGGATGTTTTCCATGGTCGTCTGGGCTTAGGCGACGGCGACCGGGGCGAACTTGAGCAGCTTGCCTTCGGGGAACTTGTGGGAAGCGAACGCGGCGCCGTCGAGCTGCACGCCCTCGGCGGGGAGCAGGCGGCCGTCGAGGCCGGCGAGCGTCGGGACTTCGGCGGAGAGTTCGGACCAGACCGCGGCGGCGTCGGCGCCGGCGAGGCGGGCGAGCACGAGCGCGTCGGGCAGCACGCCGGCCGGGCCGGGGACGGCCTGGGCGAACGACTGCAGACGGAACTGGCAGTTGATGAACGTGCCGCTGCGCTCGAACACCGTGAGCGCGGGGAGCACGACTTCGGCGGCGGCGGTCGTCACGTTGTGGTGCGTGGCGAGGACGACGCTGCGGACCTTGGCGAGCGCCGAGGCGGGCAGGCCGAGCATCGCGGCGTCTTCGCGCACGATGAGGAGAGACTTCACCTTGCCGGCTTCGATGTCGGCCGCGAGGGCCTTCAGGTCGGCGACCGGCGCGCGGTCGGTGAGGCCGGTGACGAGGGCGCCGCGGAAATTCGGGGTGCGGTCTTCGGAGACCAGGAGGCCGTCGCCCTTGCCCACGTGGGCCGGGATGAAGACGGAGGCGTTCTTGGCCTGGGCGAGACAGGCGAGGAGGCGCTGCTCCTCGACGG
>Ga0222714_10000844_pt1 | contig 34886 bp, 36 predicted proteins | sample C33_3DmetaG_FD_165048 | JGI IMG/M metagenome (GOLD analysis project Ga0222714, IMG submission 165048) | Estuarine water microbial communities from San Francisco Bay, California, United States - C33_3D | ecosystem: Environmental > Aquatic > Marine > Unclassified | place: USA: California... | reverse complement strand
GATAAATGAGCTCAGTGCTAGGATTGGGGGTATTTTTTTTTAACAAAGAAAAAATAAATGCCCTTTTTTCCGCATTCATAATTTATTTTTTTTGATCAATCCAATTGGTTAATGCAATCAATAACGCAAGCCCTAAAAAAGCACCTGGCGGCAAGACAGCTAACAAAAAACCCTCATAATTGGAAAAAAATTCAAGACTCAAATCTTTGTAGTTTTGTCCAAAAATAAGATCAAGCCCTGAAAAGAGCGTACCTTTGCCTAAAAACTCTCTCATTCCTCCCAATAAAACCAACACGAAACATAGTCCAATACCCATGAATAAACCATCGTAAAAGGATGGTAGGATCGGATTCTTTGATGCAAAAGATTCCACGCGCGCTAAAACAATACAGTTAGTAACAATCAGAGGAATAAAGATACCCAGGGCTTTGTAAAGTGGTTCTGCATATGCATGAATTGCAAGATCGATGACAGTGACGGAGGCTGCAATGACTAAAATAAAAATAGGCACCCTGATTTCGTCAGGTATGAATCGCCTGATGGGCGATATGGATGCATTGGCAACTATCATCACAATAACCGTTGCAAGACCTAAACTTAGACCATTCACAACAGTGGTTGTGACCGCTAAGGTTGGACACAAGCCTAATAATTGAATGACCCCAGGGTTTTGTTTCCATAAACCATCGATGACTGCTTTTTTAAACATTATTAAATCCCAGTTTATTTTTATTAGATTCAAAAAATAAAAGTGTATTTTTTAACGCTTTTATAACTGCTCTGGGAGTGATGGTGGCCCCAGAAATATAATCAAAATCGCCATTATCTTTTTTGACTGCCCATAATTTTTCAGAGGGATTTCCCAATGACGTTTCTTTAAAGATATCAATCCATGGATTTTTTTCAATATCAATATAATCACCTAAGCCAGGCGTTTCTTGATGTTTGATCACTCTCGTTGTTATGATTTCACTTTGTTTATTGATTGCCACCAATAAAAAAATGTCTCCTGAGTAACCATCAGGGGCTCTTGTTTCTAAAATGATTGCATTTAGCTCATCACCATTTTTGACTCGATAAGCTTTACTTGATTTTTTATTGCCAAGAAGTACATTAGGTTTAATTTCAAAAAAGTCTTGCTCGACATCATTATCATGCTCAACGCTCTCGATTAAACTTAATAACATCCTTTTTTTTGCTTCTGCTTCACTTTTTAGAATTACTGGATTGGTTTTTTCATAGAAAACCCCTAGGACTAATGCAAAGACTAGTCCAAAAATCAGCATTACTAAAATTGTTTGAAATATGATTTTTTGATTATGAAAAAAATTAGTCATGACCAAATACCTTTGGCTGGCTTAGTTTATCTATAAGAGGCACACATATGTTCATAAAGATCACAGCAAAAGCGATACCCTCTGGGTAGCCTCCAAAAATACGAATTAAATAAACGAGCATTGCAACCATGAATGCAAAAAATATTTTTCCTTTCGGTGTTGTTGGCCCGCTTACAGGATCGGTAATAATAAAGAATGCCGCTAAAAATGTACCACCATTGAGAAGATGATAATAGAAGGGTGCAAAGTTATTTGGATTGGCTAAACTAAATAAAGATGCAACTAAAAATAGTGTTAAAAGGTAAGTTAGTGGAAGATGCCAGGTAATAATTTTTTTATAAATCAAAAATATACCTCCTAATAGGTAGGCAATACCCACCCAAATTAAGGGGTTAGCTTTAATGATGGGCTCAGCTAAAACTTGATCAATATTTTTATTTAATAGTAGTTCAGTTTTAAGATAATCAAGGGGTGTTGCAGAAGCGATTGCATCATAGTTGCTAATGCCAAAGAAAAATAGTTTAAGCTCTTCTCCAAAGCTTACAGATGCATAGGCTGATGGCCATTTGGTCATAATGGCTGGAAAACTTATCAATAAAATGGCATAGCCAACCATAGCCGGGTTAAATAAATTCGAACCAAGCCCTCCATAAAAATGTTTTGCAAAGATAATAGAAAAAAGCGAACCTACAACGATGATCCACCAAGGTGCAATTGATGGAATGGATACTGCTAACAGCCATGCAGTGACGATAGCACTATAATCGGTGAGAAAAGGTTTAACAGGATAATTTCTGGCTTTTAGAATTAAATATTCTGCAATGAGGACTGTGATGGTTGCAGTTATGATATTAAATAAAATGCCATAACCAAATAAAAAACAATGGACCAATATACCTGGTATTAGAGCTACCAAAACTAAAAACATGATATAGGATACGGATGTTGTATCTTGAACAAAGGGGGATTGATTACTGATCATAGGCTGTTATCACCTTCTTTATTGACTCGTGCCATAGCCTCTTGAATCGCTTTTCTTTTTTCTTCAACTAATTTAGATTTTTCATCTGATGAAGTTTGAGCTCGTCTTTGCGCGTTTCTCTCAGCCCTCTCTATTTTTTCACGCTCTAGTCTGGATAATCTAAATTCATTTCTTTCTCGTGCGATATTTGCTTCCTCTTGATGCTGTCTTTCTTCGATGATTTCACTTTTTGCAAAACGGTAATATTGCACTAAGGGAATATTGCTTGGACAGACATACGAACAACATCCACATTCGATACAATCAAAAAGATTATATTCCTCCACTTTATCAAGTTGTTTGGACTTACTAAACCAATAAAGCTCTTGCGGTTGTAACTCAACAGGGCATGCCTCGGCACATCGTGCGCACCTTATACAGGGAAGCACAGGAGCATCATTTTTTAACATTTCAGTCTCTGCACTGATAATGCAATTCATTGCTTTGGTGACTGGAACTTGAATTGATGGAAGTGCGAAGCCCATCATGGGGCCACCCATGATAAAGGTCTGATTGTTTATTTTTTGCCCACCAGCATCAGTAATGATCTCTTCTAATGGTGTACCAAATAGAACTTCGTAATTTCTTGGTTTTTTGATATTGCCAGTGATTGTAATAATCCTAGAAAGCGAAGGCTCACCAAATTCGAGGAAACGATATATCGCAACAATAGTTGCTACATTAAACATTTGAATGCCTAATTCACTTGACCTTGTATTTTTAGGAATCTTAATACCCTTCGTAAGGTAAATTAATCTCTTTGCATCACCGCTAGGATAGATGGTGGGGACTATTTTTAAACTGATATTTTTTTCATTTATTATTGCTTTTTTTATTTTTTCTATGGCATCAAGTTTATTATCCTCAATTGAGATAATACTTTCTTCAAATTCAAGAAAATCATGCAGTAAATTTATACCTTTGATGAGCTCGTCGATTCTTTCACGCATCAACATATCATCGCAAGTTATATAAGGCTCGCACTCTGCAGCGTTAATGATTAATGTTGTTAATTTAGCGCCATGATCTTTTTTTGTTAATTTAAGGTGACTTGGAAACGTCGCTCCTCCAAGCCCAACAATTCCTGATGAAATAAGTAATTCAACTGTTTTTTGATAACCTATTTTTTTCCAATCAATGGGTTTTTTATCAACCCATGTATCTTTACCATCTGTTATGATCACAACACAAAAATCAGGCAAACCGGAGGGGTGGGGAATAGGTAATTTTTCAATAGATTCTATATAGCCAGAGGTTGGTGCATGAATTGCAGCGGAGACATTTCCATCTGCATTAGCTATTAGCTGACCTTTTAGAACATAATCACCAATATTGACATTTATTTTTGCAAGCCTACCGATGTGTTGCCTAAGCGGCAAGATTATTTTTTTAGGAATACCAAATTTCTTAATTGTTTCGGCTGTAGAAATCGCTTTATGAGTTTCTGCCTGAATACCACCATTAAACTTAAAAATATTTTCAAAAAGTTTCAAGGAGTAGCCCTTTCATCAACTCTTAATTTATGAACAGGATATTTCCATTTCCAGTTTTCTGTTGTTTCTTTGATTGGAACCATATCAATACAATCAACAGGACAAGGAGGAAGACATAATTCGCAACCAGTACATTCTTTTTCAATGATGGTATGCATATGTTTGGCAGACCCTAAAATGGCATCCACTGGACAAGCTTGAATGCATAGGGTACAACCAATACATGTTTTTTCATCAATAATAGCCACTGATTTAGGTTTAGGCACTCCATGTTCCTCGTTAAGCGGTTTGTAATCAACACCTAACAAGTCAGCCAATTTATGAATGCCATCATCACCACCAGGAGGGCATTGATTAATATCAGCCTCACCACTAGCAATTGCCGTAGCATAGGGTTTGCAACCTGGGTAGCCACATTGGCCACATTGGGTCTGAGGAAGAATGGAATCAATTTTTTCAATAATTGGATCACCATCAACTTTGAATTTAATAGCTGAAATACCTAATGCAACGCCAATAATGAGTGATAAAAAAATAATGACACCGATGGTAATTAGCATTATCGATCTAACCCCACAAATCCCATAAAGGCTAAACTCATAATCGCTGCAGTAGTCATTGCAATTGCCGAGCCTTTAAAGGGTCTTGGAATATCGGCTCCCTCAAGGCGCTCCCTGGTGGATGCAAAAAGAATTAATACCAACGAAAAGCCAAGGGCTCCACCAAAGCCAAAAAAGGCTGATTCAATTAATGTGTGACTTGCCTGTGCATTTAGCAAAGGAATACCTAAAACGGCACAGTTGGTAGTGATTAGAGGAAGAAAAATACCAAGCATTTTATATAAGAATGGAAAATGTTTCTCCATAAGCATTTCTGTGAATTGAACAACCGCAGCAATTACAACAATAAAAGTGATTGTTCTTAGATAAATAAGGTCGTTAGGTTCAAGTAAATAATGATTAATTGCCCAGCTGGTCATTGATCCAATGGTAAGCACGAACGCTGTTGCTGCTGACATACTTATGGAGGTCTCTAGTTTTTTTGATACACCCATAAATGGACATAATCCTAAGATTTTTGTTAAAACAATATTGTTAACTAAAACAGTACTTAAAATTATGAGTAAATAATTATTAATCATCTGAATAAATTATAATTTATTTAAGCCTCTTAAGCTTCAATATGGTCTAAAAATGATGCATAATATAACAAAATTTATATATAAATAAAAAGAATATTAAATTATTTTAATATAATTATTAATTATAAAGGATCATGAATCAAAAAATGTTTAAGGGAAGTATTGCTGCCTTAGTAACACCAATGAATGATGACGGCTCAATTGACTTTGAGAGTTTTCTTAATTTGCTAGAATTTCATATTGATAATTCATCGGATGGCGTAGTTCTGGTTGGAACAACAGGGGAAGCACCAACAATCGATTTTGATGAGCACATTAAGCTTATTGAAGAAGGTGTAAAGTTTATTAATGGACGAATTCCAGTTATAGCTGGTACTGGTGCCAATTCAACAAAGGAAGCCATCTATTTGACTGAGAAAGCCAAGGAGCTTGGCGCTGATGCGTGTCTATTAGTTACACCCTACTACAATAGACCTAATCAGGAAGGCTTATATCAACACTATAAAGCTATTAATGACGCTGTTTCAATACCCCAGATTTTATACAATGTACCATGTAGAACTAGCTGTGATTTAGATAATGACACAGTCATTAAACTAAGTAAGTTGGCAAATATTGTTGGTATAAAGGACGCAACCGGAGATCTTAGTAGAATGAAATCACTTAAGAGCGAAGTGAATAAAGATTTTTTACTTATAAGCGGTGATGATAAAACTTTCCTCAATTTTTTAGAACAGGGCGGACACGGTGTAATTTCAGTTACAGCAAATGTGGCTCCTAAAATAATGCACACAATTTGTCAAAAAATTTTTTCGGGCAATATTGAGGAGGCTAAATCAATGAATGATCAATTAAGTGAATTGCATAACTTGATGTTTATTGAACCCAATCCAATTCCAGTTAAATGGGCATTATTTCATTTAAATTTAATAAAGTCCCACATTCGTCTCCCCCTAGTTGAACTTGATATAAAATATCATCAAAAAATGGTTAACTGTTTAAGTGATGTTCTTTAAAAATTATTTAATATTTTTCCTACTTTTTGGGATATTAGGTTGCTCTACAACCGAGGAATTTTTTGAAGATATCACCGAACCTGATTACGTAAATTCATCTAAAGCAAAACGCTTGGAAGTACCACCAGATCTATCTGAGATTGAAAGTAATGATAGCTTTAATGTTCCTGGAGAAGCTAAATCATACAAGGAATTCTTAGATAGAGAAGAGAGGCTTGCTGATGAGTATGAGAACCCCAATAGAAAAAAAGTTGTTGAAAACCCAGATGGTATGAAAATTATAAAATCAGGAAATTTGAGGTGGCTTGTTGTAAAAAAAGAACCTGATCTTATTTGGCCCCATATTAAAGATTTTTGGGAAGAGATGGGTTTTAGAGTGATTATCTCTAATAAGCGAACCGGAATACTTGAAACAGAATGGATGAATACAGATGATATCAAGTTAGATAAAACAGATGGAGTTCTTTCAAATTTTGATAAATGGTTAGATTCACTATCAGGATTTGCCGATAAAAGAAAATTTAGAACTAGGGTTGAATATGGAGAGGAGGGTGAAACTGAGATTTATATTTCTCAAAGGTCGGCTGAAGCTGCCGCAGATCAACACTCAAGAATTTTGAAAGAGAGAACATCAGAATACAATGTTAGTACCATTTATAAAATTGAAGAATATAAGTCTGACGATAAATCAATCAACAAAAAAAAGATAGATATTTCAGAGCAGAGAGAGATTGATGATTATGAAATAGATTCAGAACTTCTCACTAGACTAATGATTAAATTAGGAGCAACAAATTTTGATGCAAAAGAAAAAGTAGATAATCCAGAGGTAATTGTCAAAGCAGAGCTAATATCTAAATCGAATGATATATATATTAAAATGTATGATTCTTATGAAAGGGCCTGGAGAAGGCTTGGTCTAGCAATTGATATTATAGGTTTTGTTACAGAGGATAAAAATCGTAGTGAAGGAATTTATTATGTAAGATTTAGTGAAACTGAATTACCATCGGAAAAAACAGAAGATGAGGAAGGGCTTCTTGATAGTTTAATATTTTGGGATCATGATAAAAAAGAAGAAAAAAATGAGCCTAGTGGTAATGATAATGAAGATGGTTTAATTGAAGATAATTCTTCTACTGATCCTAATGAACCAAAATTTACTGGTATTGAAGCACCAGAAATTAAACCAGTTGAGGATGAAATTTATGAGGAGAATAGTCAAGAGAACTGGATTAAAGAGGAAAAAGAAACTTGGTTAACGAAATTATGGCCGAGCTGGGGAGATGATAAAGACGATAATATATTACCAGCAGGTGAAAAGAGATATCGGATAAGAATAAAACCGGCTGAAAATGGTAATTCTGTTGTTTACATTGATTACTCAAATGAAAAGAAAAATGTAACAGCTGATGCAAAAAAAGTACTTTCAATCATCAATGAATACCTAAAGTAATGAAATTTTGCTCCCTAGGAAGTGGCAGTTCAGGAAATAGTTATTTGGTCTCAAAAAACAACACAAACATTCTTGTTGATTGTGGCTTTTCAGTAACTGAATTGGAAGGCAGAATGGCTCAAAGGCAAATAAAACCAACAGAAATTACAGCGATTTTTTTAACCCATGAGCATGATGATCATAGTAAGGGTATTTTTGCCCTCGCTGAGAAATACAATAAACCAATCTATTTAACTTATGGCACCTTAAAAATGTGCCAAAAAAGAATTAAAAAATCATACAACTTAAATATAAATATTATTTCTCCATTAGATACTTTGGAGTTAAATGATTTTATAATCTCCATAATTCCTGTTCCACATGATGCAAGAGAGCCTGTTCAGTTTAAGTTTCAATCAGAAAAAACTACTCTAGCAATTATTACTGATCTAGGTTTTGGAAACAAAGAGCTAATAAATTCAATTAAGCAGATAAATGCATTAATTTTAGAAAGTAATCATGATGAGAATTTATTACATAAATCAAGGTACCCAAAAAATTTAAAGGATAGAATTCGAAGCAATTATGGTCATTTGAGCAATGAAGAGTCATTGGGAATTCTTAAAAAATTAAATTTAGATAACTTAAAATGGCTTGGAGCTGCTCACCTTAGTAAAGAAAATAATTCACCAGAGCTAGTAAAAGATGCTTGGAAAAAAGTATTTGAGGACAAGATAAATATTATCGATCCTGATTTAGGCATGCCTTGGGTAAGCATCTAAATATAAAATATTTTTTATTACTCATAATATTAGATTGTTAGGCTAAAATTTAGTTATGTATTATTTTTTTCGAAGAATATTATTTCTTTTTGATCCTGAAATTGTTCATTATTTTGTTTTTGGCATACTTAAGCTACTTAATTTTATTGGCTTATTAAATCTTTTTAAGAATCCAAAAAAAGATATTAAGCATGTATTCGGTTTAAATTTCAAAAATAGTATCGGCGTGGCAGCAGGATTAGATAAAAATGGTGAATATATTGAAATTTTAGACAAGTTTGGTTTTGGTTTTATTGAAATAGGAACAGTTACACCAAGACCACAAAAGGGTAATTCAAAACCAAGATTATTTAGAGTTGAGGAACAAGATGCTTTAATAAATAGATTTGGGTTTAATAATCAAGGTATTGATAAAGTTTTAGAAAATGTAAAAGAATCAAATTATTCAGCAATTTTGGGGATCAATATTGGAAAAAATTTTGATACCGAAATTAATCATGCAGTAGATGATTATTTAATTTGTTTTAGAAAAGCATACAAAATTGCAGACTATATTAGCGTTAACATCTCATCTCCAAATACAAAAAATTTAAGAGATTTGCAGTCAGAAGATCATCTAAATATACTTATTAAACATCTCAAGGCTGAGCAAAGCAAATTAAAGAAACTGCATCAAAAATATACACCTTTTTTAGTTAAGATTTCACCTGACTTAGAACCTATTAATCTTGATGTCATTTGTAAAACTTTGATTGAAAATCATGTTGATGGAATTATTGCAACGAATACAACAATTGATAGGCAAGATATCCTGTCATCAAAGTATTTTCAAGAACCAGGTGGTTTATCTGGGAGGCCTTTAAAAAATAAATCTACCTCGGTGCTTAAATACATTTCTAAGAGACTCCAAGGTAAGGTAAGAATTATTGGTGTTGGGGGTATATCAAGCTATGAAGATGCAAAAGAAAAATTTGATAGTGGTGCTGATTTAATACAAATATATACAGGGTTAATTTATAAAGGCCCAGGCTTGATAGATGAAATACATCGAGGCATTCAGCAAGAGAAATAAATCATTACCTTTTTTGTTCTCATATAGGCGCTGCCCTTATGCGATGAGAGCAAGAATGGTATTAATTTATGCAAATATTGATTTCGAGCTTATTGAGATATCACTTAAAAGCAAGCCCCCAGAAATGCTTAATTTTAGTCCTAAAGGTACTGTTCCAGTTTTGATTATTGATGAGCAAATAATTGATGAGAGCATGGATATTATTGATTGGGTTCTTAATCAGAATCCTAATATTGAAATTAATACGCAAAGACCCCAAGAAAAACAGTTGGCACAAGAAATCATCAAGGAAAATGATACAAGCTTCAAAAAAGCTTTAGATGCATACAAATATTCAATTCAATACCCAGAAAAAAATATAGATCAGCTATTTAAGGAGGCAACTATCTTCCTTGATTATCTAGAAACTAAATTATCAAGAACGAGTTTTTTGGTGAATGACTATCTTACATTCGTAGACATTGCCATATTTCCTTTTGTAAGACAACTGGTTAATGTTAATAAGGAAAGATTTCTTAAATTGAATTTAAAGGGGGTTGAGAAATGGCTGAAAGTTTTAATTGGCTCTGATTTATTTAAAAATGCAATGAAAAAGCCAGGCTAGACTGCAAGATTTTCTGTGCTTTTATAGTTTAGAACTATTTTTTCGTTATCATCAATATCGATTTCTACTTCTCCACCATTAACTAATTTACCAAAGAGTAGCTCATCTGCTAATGCTTTTCTAATTGTATCTTGGATAAGTCGGGCCATTGGTCTAGCACCCATTTGAGGGTCAAATCCTTTTTTACCAAGGAATTCTTTAAGTTTTGGAGTAAAAGTAGCATCCACTTTTTTATCATGTAATTGATTTTCTAATTGAATTAAAAATTTATCTACAACTTTTAAAATAATTTGATTATCAAGGGGCGCAAAAGAAACAATAGCATCTAATCTATTTCTAAATTCAGGCGTAAATATTTTTTTAATTTCAATTTGCTCATCACCAATTTCTCTATGATCAGTAAATCCAAATGTTGATTTTGAAAGTGTTTCAGCCCCTGCATTGGTTGTCATGATGATAGTTACATTTCTGACGTCTGTCTTTCTACCATTGCTATCCGTTAGACTTCCATTATCCATAACTTGAAGCAATATATTGAATACGTCAGGATGTGCTTTTTCAATCTCATCTAATAAAAGAACGGAGTGAGGATTTTTATTAATGCTTTCAGTTAATATACCACCTTGATCAAAGCCTACATAACCAGGTGGCGCACCAATCAATTTTGAGACTGAGTGTCTTTCCATGTATTCACTCATATCAATTCTTATTAATTCAATACCAAGCACATAGGCTAATTGTCTAGCCACCTCAGTTTTCCCAACACCTGTTGGACCACTGAATAAAAAGCTTCCAATGGGTTTATTATCCGTTCCTAGACCGCTTCTTGCCATTTTCACAGCGGAGGAAAGACTTTCAATAGCTTTATCTTGACCAAAGACAATTGCTTTAAGATCCCTTTCAAGATTTTTAAGAGCACTTCTGTCGTCTTTGTTGATATTGTTTGAAGGAATTCTGGCTATTTTAGAAATAACTTCTTCGATTTCTTTTGTACCAATTAATTTTTTTTGTTTATTCTTTGGTAATATTTTTTGCGCAGCTCCTGCCTCATCTATAACATCGATCGCTTTATCAGGTAATTTTTTATCATTGATAAATTTGGCTGATAATTCAACTGCACTAACTAATGCATTGGATGAAAATTTAACATTATGATGTTTCTCGAAATGAGTTTTAAGCCCTTTAAGTATTGATATTGTTGTTTGAATACTTGGCTCCTCAACATCAATTTTTTGGAATCTACGGGTTAACGCATGATCTTTTTCAAAGATTGTTCTAAATTCTTGATAAGTGGTTGCCCCAATACATTTCATTGAGCCATTAGCTAGAGCAGGTTTGAGAAGATTTGATGCATCAAGTGTGCCGCCACTGGCAGACCCAGCGCCTATAATCGTATGAATTTCATCGATAAAAAGAATAGCATCTTTTTTTTCACTTAATTGCTTAAGTACATTCTTTAATCGTTGTTCAAAATCACCTCTATATTTTGTACCAGCAATTAATGAACCTAAATCTAAAGAATAAATGATGGTATTTTTAAGTACATCTGGTATTTCATTATCCACAATTTTTTTTGCTAAGCCTTCTGCAATGGCAGTTTTTCCAACTCCAGCTTCTCCCACCAGTAATGGATTATTCTTTCTTCGACGACAAAGAATTTGAACTACTCTTTCAACCTCTAAATCACGGCCAATCAGAGGATCAATTTTTCCTTCAGAAACCAGTTTGTTTAAATTGATAGTGTAAGTTTCAAGATTTTTATTTGTTTTTGAATCAGCCTCATTTTCTTCAACTGGAGCGTCTTTGCTATCATTTTCTGCGATTTTTGAAATCCCATGAGCAATATAATTAACAACATCTAGCCTAGCTACACCTTCTTGATGGAGGAAATACACAGCATGCGAGTCTTTTTCTCCAAAAATAGCAACTAATACATTTGCACCTGTAACTTCTTTTTTCCCAGATGATTGGACATGCAGCATAGCTCTTTGAATCACTCTTTGGAAACCTAAGGTTGGTTGTGTATCAACCTCATCTTCACCACTAACGATTGGAGTGTGTTCTTCAATATGATCAGTAATATCAATTCTTAATTTATCTAAGCTTGCACCACAAGCCTTAAGAACCTCAGACGCAGAGGGATTATCAAGCATAGCAAGCAATAAATGTTCAACCGTTATCAACTCATGACGCTTTTGTCTTGCGTCCATGAAGGCCATATGTAAACTAACTTCTAATTCTTGAGCAATCATAATTTAACTATATCTTTTCTATAATACATTGCAAGGGGTGTTGTTCCTCTTTAGCAAGATTTATCACTTGATTCATTTTCATTTCAGCAATATCAAGGGGAAACATACCACAAACACCTATACCTTCAGTATGAATTTTAAGCATCAGTCTAGTTGCATCATCATGCGTCTTTTGAAACACTTTTTGAATAACATAGACAACAAATTCCATCGGAGTGTAGTCATCATTTAAGATAATGACCTTATAAAGGCTTGGAAGTTTTGGTTTTATTTTTGATGGTTTGGTTTTTAATTGCTCAGAGTGATTGCCATTTACCATAATTACTTAAATATTTTAACTGTTTTAACTGTTTTGTCCTGGCTATTAATAATTTCAAAGGCTGTTCCATGAAATTTGAAACTTGTGTTTGGCTCTGGAATTTCCTCAAAAAATTCTAATACTAGACCATTCAATGTTTTTGGACCCGAAGTGGGCAGATTAAGTTTTAACTTTTTGTTTAGCTCTCTAATGGTTATTCCACCGTCAACAATCCATCCATCTTGATCAAAAGTTACCTTGGAAAGTTTTGAGGGTAGCTCAATATTAAATTCTCCAATAATTTCTTCAAGAATATCTTCAAGAGTTATTAAGCCTAAAAAGTCACCATGCTCATTAACAATCAAACCAAGCTTCTCTTGGTTGTCTTGAAATTGCTGAATTTGTTTATAGAGTGTCGTTCCACTTGGTATAAAGTAAGGCTCATCTTTAATATTTTTAAGATCCTCTATAGTGAATTTTTCTTTAGAGTTTTTGAGTAAAAATTTGAATATTTTTTGTATTTCAACAACACCCAAAATAGATTCGTTATCAAAGTTTTTTAAAATGATTCGATTGTGATGAAAGTTTGAAATTTTTTCTAATATTTCATCAATTGATTGATTTATATTAATTGATTCGACTGATGTGTGAGGCAGCATAATATCTTCAATAGTTACTTTTTCTAAATCAATTAAATTTAAAAAAATAGCTTTATTTTTATTAGGTAAAAAATGACCAGAATCTGAAACAATACTTTTTAATTCATCCATTGTAATTAAATGCTTTTCATTAAACACCGTTTTAATATTTAGAATTTTAAGAAGGCCAAGAACAAAAAGATTCACGAACCATACAATCGGATAAAGAACCTTTAACAGAGGAAATAAGATAAAACTACATTTAAGAGCTAATTTTTCTGCATGAGCAGCAGCAATAACTTTGGGGGATATCTCACTAAAGATAAGAATTAAAAAAGTAGTAAAAATTGTTCCAGCCATAATGAAATATTCATCTTCACCATACAACTCAACAACTAAAACAGTGACAAGTGTTGCAGATGCTGCATTACAAAAGTTGTTACAAAGTAAAATAACGCTGAGTAATTTATCGGTTTCATCAAGTAATTTATTAGCAAGCACAGCACCTTTATTACCTTCCTTAGCTAAATGTTTAAGGCGGTATCGGTTAATTGCCATTAAGCTGGTTTCAGCAATTGAGAAGAATCCTGAAAGTATGAGGAGGGCTGCAAGAGACAGCAGCTGGAATTTTAAAGAGTAGTTAATCAATTTAAATTATTTAAATAATTTCCCGCTCGTTTTTTTTATTTTCTTGACTTATGGCTAAATTATTTTGGTTAGTTCCTAGCCACATTGCCAAAGGACATCCAACCATTATAGATGAATAAATGCCAAATAATATTCCTATGGTTAATGCAAGGGCAAAATTGTTTAAAATTTCACCACCAAAAATTAGCATTGAAATCACAACAGTTTGAGTTGATAGGTGAGTCATGATTGTGCGAGACATGGTTCGAGTAATTGCATTATTTATCACTTCTGCAACATCAGATTTACGCATTCTTCTAAAATTTTCCCTGACGCGATCAAAAACTACAACGGATTCATTTACTGAATACCCAAGAACAGCGAGGACAGCTGCTAATACGGTTAAGTTAAATTCCCATTGAAAAAAGGCAAAAAAACCTAAGATTATAATTACGTCATGCATATTGGCTACTATTGCAGATATTGCGAATCGCCATTCAAAACGAAGAGATAGATACAGAACAATACCAATGCAAACAAAGAGTATTGCAAGCGCACCATTTTCATAAAGCTCATCACCAACCTGGGCTCCTACAGACTCTACCCTCATAATCTCAACTTGAGGGTCTTCCTTTTTTAAGCCTTCCACAACTTTCTCTGAAAGTTCAGCAATTGATAAATCACTTCTTAAAGGCAATCTTATTAGGACATCGTTAGCAGTGCCAAAATTTTGAACTTGAGAGTCAGATAGGTTTATGGTGCTCAAGGTTTGGCGAATTTCATCAATTTTAGCTGGCTGGCTGTATTTAACTTCCATAATTGTTCCACCAGTAAAATCTACACCTAGGTTAAGACCCTTAGAAATTAGAAAGAAAACAGCTAGAACAAACGTCAATATAGAAATAATCGCTGAAAGCTTTCTATATCGCATAAAGGGTATATCTTTTTTAACTCTAAAGAATTCCATAATTAATTATTTTCAACCTTATAAATTTCACCAATGGATAATTTATTAATATGTCTTTTTTTACCATAGATAAAATTAATTAATGATCTTGAAACCCAAATAGCACTGTACATTGAAGTTAAAATTCCAAGAACATGCACAACTGCAAACCCTTTAATGGGGCCTGACCCAAACATAAATAAAGCAAGACCTGCTATTAAGGTTGTAATATTTGAGTCTAAGATAGTACCCCATGCTTTTTCATAACCTAATCTAATACTTGCCTGAGGCGTATTACCATTTCTTATTTCATCGCGAATTCTTTCGTTAATGAGCACATTGGCATCAATTGCCATACCCAATGTTAATGCGATTGCGGCTAAGCCAGGCAGGGTTAATGTGGCTTGTATAGCTGAAAGCAAGGCTACCAAGAAAAATAAGTTAGCAGAAAGTGCAATTACGGAAACTACCCCAAAGAGCATGTAGTAGAGAGACATCAGGACAATAATTGCTACAAATCCCCACAATGTTGAATTGATACCCCGAGCAATATTTTCTTTACCCATGCTAGGGCCAACAGTTCTTTCCTCAACAATTTCCATGGGAGTTGCAAGAGAACCAGCCCTTAAAAGCAGGGCAATATCAGTCGCCTCTTGAGTGTTGCGCATTCCAGTAATTTGAACTCTTCCCCCACCAATTTCACTTTTAATAACGGGTGCTGTAATAATTTCTGAAATATTTTTTTCAATCAAAATTAGGGCTAATCGTTTACCAACATTTTCACGTGTTACCTGTTTAAAAATATTTGCCCCAGATCCATCAAGGGTAATTGAAACAATTGACTGACCAGTGAGTTGATCCACTCCTGGACCTGCGTTGACAATTTTTTCACCCGTTAGAACAACTTCTTTTTTAACTAAATATGGTTTTCCTTCGCGATCTTCATAGAGCTCCAAGCCAGGAGGGATTTCTCCATTTTGCGCTTTTTCAATGATTTCTGGCGATTGATCATCTGAGACCATTTTCATTTCCAGTATTGCTGTCCTACCAAGAATTTCTTTGGCTTTTGCAGTATCTTGAACGCCAGGTAATTGAACAACTATTCTATCTTTACCTTGCTGTTGAATAATTGGTTCAGCAACGCCTAACTCATTTACACGATTTTCAAGAGTCTCGAGGTTTTGCTTTAATGCAAAGTTGATTGTTGCATCGTCTGAGTATTCAGATAGTTTAATTTGAAGTAGGAAGTTTTTATCATCTTCAGCTTCATTGAAAACAAACGCTTCAGTTTTTTTTCCACCAAAAACAGATTTACCCTCCATCATTCCGCGTATTAAATTTTTACTTTTCTCAAGATCAAGCTCTGCATTAAATTTAAATTCCATTGAATTACCCATAATTTTGGAATCAAAATAGGGTATTTTTTCATCCCTTAGAATTTTTCTAATATCATCAAGCAAAGAATCTGTTTTTTTCTCCGATACCTTTGATAAGTCAAGCTCCATTAAAAAGTGCACCCCACCTCTTAGGTCAAGCCCTAAATACATTGGCAGCGCACCAAAGCTTGAAAGCCATTGTGGGGAATTTGAAATTAAATTTAGGGCAACTACATAATCATTACCTAAAATTTCTTCTGAAAGCGTTTTGCCAAGAATTTGATCTTCTGGTGATTTAAATTTAAATTTAATTGTAGTTGGTTCAATGATAGATCCTACAACTTCAATATTATTTTTTTTAAGGTTACTTTCAACAATACTTTGAGTGGTAAATTGAATTTTTTCACCCGCCTTGGATGACATGATCTGAATTGCAGGCGATTCACCAAAAAAATTAGGAAGCGTAAAAAGCCCTCCTAAAATTAGGGTAAACAAAATTATTATATTTTTCCAGAGGGGAAATTGATTCATTGTTGATAAAAAACTAGATTGATTTCAAAGTACCTTTGGGTAAGAGTGCCTGAATATTTTGTTTTTGAATTTTAATTTCAACGTTATTAGCAATTTCAATTAATGCATAATTATTATTTAGCTTAGTAATTTTACCTAGCAATCCAGACCCCATCATTATTTCATCACCGTTTTTTAGAGCATCTAACATGGCTCTATGCTCTTTAGCTTGTTTCATTTGAGGCCTAATAAGCATGAAGTAAAACAGGACAAAGATAATTATGAATGGTAAGAAACCCATTAAACCTTCGTTCATTAAAAAATCCTTTAAACTATAAAAAATTAGAGGTGAATTCTATCATAAGACCCACATCTAATCATTATTGTTCCTATCTGATAAAAAACTTTTTTTGAATGAGTTAAATTCTTTTTTTTCTATAGATTGCCTCATTTCCATCATCATTTGTTTATAAAAATAAAGGTTATGAATGGTATTTAATCTAGAACCTAACATTTCCCCAATTCTGAACAAATGATGTAAATATGAGCGTGAAAAATTTTTACATGTGTAGCATTGGCATGATGAGTCCAGTGGATTTAAATCATCTTTGTATTTAGCATTTTTAATTTTGATATCACCAAATCGCGTAAAGAGCCAACCATTTCTTGCATTTCGTGTTGGCATGACACAATCAAACATATCAACACCCATTTGAACAGCCTGAATGATATCCTCAGGCGTACCAACCCCCATAAGGTATCTGGGCGCATCAATAGGCATTTTAGGGGCTATAAAATTAACTATTTTTTGCATTTCTTCTTTGGGTTCTCCTACAGAAAGACCCCCAATAGCATAACCATTAAATCCTATTTCCACTAATTGGCTTAATGATTCTTCTCTTAGGTCTTCAAACATGCCCCCTTGAATAATTGCAAAAAGCGCATTTTTTGATTTAAATGCCTTTTTACTTCTCTTAGCCCACCTAAGTGATAAATTCATTGAGTCTCTAGCTGCATTAAACGATGCGGGGTAGGGTGTGCATTCATCAAAGATCATGACGATATCACTATTTAGCGCCATTTGAATTTGCATTGACTCCTCTGGACCTAGAAAACAGGAATCACCATTGATGGGCGATTGAAATTTAACACCCTCTTCACTAATTTTTCTTAATTTACCTAAACTCCAAACCTGGAAGCCTCCAGAGTCGGTAAGAATAGGTTTTTTCCAATTAATAAAATCATGTAGGCCTTGATGTTTTTGAATGGTTTCAAGCCCAGGTCTCAACCATAAGTGAAATGTATTTCCGAGAATAATTTCATATCCAATATCATTTAAATCACTAGGACTCATGGATTTGACTGCGCCATAGGTTCCAACAGGCATAAAAACTGGTGTTTGAATTGTGCCATGGGCTGTAAAAATTTCTCCTGCTCTCGCATGGCCATCTGCTGTATTAATTTTAAATTTCATTGATATAGAAGTATTTTGAGATCACCTTAACGATGATAATTCCATGAATCTGAGATAAAATCTATGGTATGAGTGAAAAAGACCCAATAAAAAAAACAAAAATAACCACAAAAAATAGAGGCTTTTTTTTGTTACCCAATTTATTTACCACAGCATCATTGTTTGCTGGTTTCTATGCAATTGTGCAGTCAATGAATGGTTATTATGACCATGCTGCTATTGCAATTATGGTTGCTCTTATTATGGATGGTCTTGATGGAAGGGTGGCAAGGCTTACAAACACTCAAAGCCCATTTGGTTCTGAATATGACAGCCTATCTGATATGGTCTCTTTTGGCGTAGCTCCTGCTTTAGTTATTTATGTTTGGGCTTTACAGCCATTGGGCAGGCTGGGCTGGGTAGCAGCATTTATATATTGTGCATGCGCAGCAATCAGGCTTGCAAGATTTAATGTGAAGCTTGATATAGATAATAAAAGATATTTCTTTGGACTCCCATCGCCAGCTGCGGCAACGCTTTTGGCGAGTTTTATCTGGATTTCCTTTGATAATGGCATTAGCGGTAAAGATATTTTCTTTGGGTTTTTTCCTATGCAATGGTTTGCATTAATTCTTACACTTTTTGCAGCCTTGTCTATGACCTCTGAATTGAGATTTTATAGTGGCAAAGATATTAATTTAAGACACAGTCAACCTTTTATTGCCATTATGATTATGATTGTTGTCTTCGCAATCATCTCGCACAACCCAGCAGAAATTATATTTTTAGCTACTTTAGGTTATGCACTTTCAGGTTACGTGAATTTTTTTAGAACAAAATTAAATGAGAAAGAGAATTTTTTAGATGTCGACATCTTTAAATAATAAATTAATTATCTTTGACACCACATTAAGAGATGGAGAACAAAGCCCAGGGGCCTCAATGACCCAAGAGGAAAAAGTTCGTATTGCAAAACAGCTTGAAAAATTAGGCGTCAACATTATTGAGGCTGGTTTTGCTGCTGCTAGCCCAGGTGATTTTGAGGCCATTAATGCGGTGGCTAAAACGATCAAAAAAAGTACAGTCTGTTCTCTTGGACGTGCAGTCGAAAATGATATCAGGCGAGCTGGAGATGCTATCAAGCCAGCTAAGCACCAAAGGATACATACGTTTATTGCAACGAGCAAAATTCATATGGAAAACAAGCTGCGTATGAGCCCGAAAGAGGTTCTAGAAAGAGCTGTACAGGCTGTTAATTGGGCAAAAGAATACACGGATGATGTTGAGTTTTCAGCTGAGGATGCGGTGAGATCTGAGGTAGATTTTTTGGTTGAGGTTTTTGATGCAGTGATTCAAGCTGGCGCAAAAACAATCAATGTGCCTGACACCGTTGGCTATTCAATCCCTCATTCTTGGGGGGAGCGCATTGGCTATTTAATTAAAAACGTTCCTAATTCAGACCAAGTTATTTGGTCGACTCATTGCCATAATGATCTTGGTATGGCTGTGGCAAACTCATTATCCGCAGTCATCAATGGGGCTAGGCAGGTTGAATGTACCATTAATGGCTTGGGTGAACGGGCTGGTAATGCGAGCCTTGAGGAAATTGTCATGGCAGTTAAAACAAGAAAAGATATTTTTAATTTGGAATCATCAATCAACACAGAATTTATTGTTCCTACTTCACGGTTAGTTTCGACAATTACAGGCTACCCTGTACAGCCCAATAAAGCCATTGTTGGTGCTAATGCTTTTGCTCATGAATCTGGTATTCACCAAGATGGTGTTTTAAAGCACAGAGAAACTTATGAAATTATGAAGGCCCAAGATGTTGGTTGGGGTGCTAATAAAATCTCTTTGGGTAAGCTTTCAGGAAGAAATGCCTTTAAATCAAGGCTTGCAGACTTAGGTATAGAAATCTCGGATGAAACTATGCTTAATGCGGCATTTGAAAGGTTTAAAGATTTGGCTGACAAAAAATCTGAAATCTTTGATGAAGATATTCATGCCCTTGTGAGTGAAGAATATGTTGATGTGACGGTTGATAACTTTAAATTAATCTCACTTAGCGCTTACACTGAATCTGATAAAAAACCTTTTTCTAAAATTATTATGAGTGTTGAGGGAAAAAATCAGGAGTCGAGCGCTGAGGGGGGTGGTCAGGTTGATGCCACTTTTAAAGCTATAGAATCAGTGGTCAATTCCGATGCTGAATTATTGCTGTATTCAGTAAATAATATTACAACCGGAACCGATGCTCAGGGTGAGGTTACAGTCAGGCTCTCTCGAGGAGGAAGGGTGGTAAATGGTCAAGGAGCTGATACAGATATTGTAGTGGCATCAGCTAAAGCTTACATTAATGCTCTTAATAAGCTTTATTCAAAATTTGAACGAGCTCATCCTCAAGTTTAGGTTGGTCATTTGAATTTAGCCATATTTGATTTGGATAATACTTTGCTTGATGGTGATTCCGATTACAATTGGAGTCTTTTTCTTATTAAGCAAGGAATTTTGGATCAAAAAAGCTATGAACAAAGAAATGAGCAATTTTATAAGGACTATCAGTCAGGTAGCCTTGATATTGATGCTTATGCAGAATTTCAGTTTAAACCTCTTAAAGAAAATCCAAGATCAGAACTTGATCAGTTAAGATTAAAATATATTGCAGAGGTCGTATCACCTATGATCTCATCAAAAGCTAAAAATTTAGTTGAAAAGCATCGCAGCCTGGGTGATATGTTGCTGATTATAACTGCGACCAATAGTTATATTACCAAGCCTATTGCAAACTTATTTGGCATCGAAGATTTGATTGGTACAGATTTGGAGGAAATTGATGGACAATTTACCGGAAAAATCCTAGGGCAGGCATCTTTTAAAGAGGGGAAAATTATTCGTCTTCATGCTTGGCTTGAAGAGAAAAATCTTAAGCTAAATGAATTTAAGCAAACTTTCTTTTACAGTGATTCAAAAAATGATTTACCTCTTCTAAAGCTAGTATCAAACCCAGTAGCTGCGAATCCCGATAATATATTAGAGGAAGAGGCTAAAAAAAATAATTGGCCGATAATTAGTTTAAGAAAGTAAAATTTCAAAGACGAATTTTGTACCGATGTAGGCAAGCAAGAGAAAGATAAATCCAATCAGTGATAAATGAATTGCCTTACGTCCTCTGAGACCAAATAAAGTCCTCCCAAACAAAAGTGCACCATAGACAAGCCAGGCAAGGATGGAAAATACAAACTTGTGATTAAATTTAAAAGCAGCACCAAAAATTTCCTCAGAAAAACTCATGCCTGTAATAAGAGTAATCGTTAATAAGATAAATCCAACCCAATAAATTGAAAAGAGTTGTTTTTCTAAATCCAGGATTGAGTTGGTACTGGAAAAAATAACATTGTTATTTTTTTCATGAAGATCTTTTTCAATAAAAAATAGAAATAAAGAAAAAATAGCCCCAAACGCTAAAACACTGTAGCCCAAAATAGCGAGAAGAATATGGGTGAGTGATCCAATTGAAAAATAATGGGTAATGTAATGATCATTCTGAAAAATTGGGTTGATAGCAATAATAATGATGGCCGGGACTAATGTTATGAGTTCAAGACCTTTATTTTTATTTTTGAAATTGAGAATCCAAAAAATAAAAACAGTGATAAAGCTAATAATCAAAAGAGCATTTAAAAAATTTAAGTTAATACCATTAACAATCATAATTTGGTTACTTAAAAGTAAATGACTAACTAACCCTAAAAATAATGCGATGTTTTTGATTGAGGCACTTAATTTATTTTGGTTTGTTATGAGGTCATAACAAGGAATTAGATAAAGAATGAGAGTTAAAGAGTATTCTGTCCAATAATTCATGATAATCATTTTATATGCTGTTAAAGACAATTATAATAGAAATAATATATAAAAATTTATTCATTCCATGTTAGAAAATTTAACCGATCGCCTTCAATCTGTCATTCGAACCATTCGTGGTCAGGCAAGATTTACTGAGGAAAATATCAGTGAGGCCATGAGAGAGGTTCGAATAGCCCTTATCGAGGCAGATGTGGCACTGCCTGTTGTAAAGCAATTTATTGATCAAGTTAAAGAGAAGGCTATTGGTGCTGAAGTGTTAAAAAGTGTCAGCCCAGGACAGGCTATTGTTAAGATTGTGCAAGACGAGCTCACCATTTTAATGGGTGAGGAAAATGCTGAACTTAACTTATCAACCAAGCCCCCTGCAGTCGTTTTACTTGCAGGTCTGCAAGGTTCTGGTAAAACCACCACAGCTGGTAAGCTTGGCAAAATACTTAAAGAACAAAAGAAAAAAGTTTTGCTCGTCAGTGCAGATGTGTATAGGCCTGCAGCGATAGAACAATTAAAAATACTTGCAGAGAGTTTACAAATTGATTTTTTCGAAGCAAGCATTAAAGATAAACCAGAAAAAATCGCAGCGTCATCACTAACTTATGCTAAGAAAAATTTTCATGACCTAATCATTTTTGATACAGCAGGACGTTTGGGTATTGATGAGGCCATGATGAAAGAAATTAAACTTCTTCACAAGACCCTGAGCCCCATAGAAACGTTGTTTGTCGTTGACGCCATGCAGGGCCAGGATGCTGTTAATACGGCTAAAGCTTTTGGCGATGTTCTTCCCTTAACTGGTGTTGTCTTAACAAAATTAGATGGTGACTCTCGTGGTGGCGCAGCTTTATCTGTGAGGCACATTACTGGAAAGCCTATTAAATTTATTGGTGTCAGTGAAAAAACCGATGGGCTCCAGGCATTCCATCCCGAAAGAATGGCAAGCCGTATCTTAGGTATGGGAGATATTGTTGGCCTTGTTGAAGAGGCACAGAAAAATGTTGATATTAAAGAGGCTGAAAAGCTTGCTGAGAAAGTTAAATCAGGTAAAGATTTTGATTTAAATGATTTTAAAAATCAGATTGCCCAAATGAAGAAGATGGGAGGCGTGGGCGCCCTCATGGATAAGATGCCCAGTGAATTATCGGGGGCTGCATCTAAAATAAATCCAGAGGATGGTGATAAGTCTCTTGTTCAAATTGAAGCTATTATTAATTCAATGACGGCCCTTGAGAGACGAAAGCCCGAAATCATTAAGGCTAAAAGAAAAATAAGAATTGCGAATGGTTCGGGTACTCAAGTGCAAGATATTAATAAGCTTTTAAAACAATTTGAAGAAATGCAAAAGATGATGAAGATGTTTTCGAAGGGTGGAATCGGGAAGTTACTCAGAGGGTTAGGTGGAAAATTTCCCAGGATGCATTAATCTTTTTTAATTTCTAGGGTTGACCTAAATTAACTATTCTATGATAATTCCGCTTTGTCCAGAGATGGGGTGTTAGCTCAGCTGGTAGAGCACCGGACTTTTAATCCGTTGGTCGCGCGTTCGATCCGCGCACACCCTACCAATCCTTTTGAATATTCAGACTAAAAATAAATTATAATTTATAGTATGAGTAAATATCCAAATCTTCTTTTAGACAATCAGTTATGTTTTGCACTTTACGCATCCACCAATGCGATCATTAGGTATTATCGTTTTTACCTAAAAGAACTTGGTTTAACTTACCCTCAATATTTGGTTCTGATCACACTATGGGAATCAGATTGTAAAAATGCAAGCGATATTGCTAATCTTTTAAAGCTTGATCTTCCAACCATTTCTCCTATTTTAAAAAAATTAGAAAATTTGGGTCTAATTGAACGTCAACGATCCAAGGAAGATGAGAGGATTATCAGAATTAAATTAACCAAAAAAGGCATTGAGCTCGAAGAGCCTGTTGCAAAAATTCAGGAAAAAGTAGCCTGTAAAACCCATTTATCTGAGAAAGATTTTAACGCACTTAAATCAACGCTTTATGAATTAACTGACTCTATGGAAGTTAATGAAGAAGACAGGCAAGATTTAAAACTTAATTACTGTAAATAAAAAAGCCTACTTTAAAGTAGGCTTTTTTATTAAATTATTATTATTTTACGATTCTGTATGGACTCTTATAATTGGGGTCATTTACAGTGACAATATCGTTTCTAAAACTTTGTAAATCAGCCATGAGTTGGCTAATTTCATAATCAGGTACATTGAAGTAATAGAATGTCTGTAAACATTCTGTCATGATGATATCAAACTCACGATCAGTAATTTTAAGATGAGGGTGAGTGTCTTTCATATTTTTACCCCGACCAAATTCATCTGGTTGATAAATTTTCGGACCTCCAGTACGTGCTACCACCCAGTTGGTAAGCATGACCTTAAAGCCTGCCTTGGTGTGAATTTGATCATGAACAGCTTTGATGTTAGGGTTAGCATTCAAACCACTGTTGGTATAAAGCTTGTCCACTAAATGATCTACCGTGATTGCAATATTGTAAGTACCACCAAGGCGCGTAAAGAGAGATTCTTCGCCTTCCCCAGCAGTTGCAAATGATGAAAACGCACCAATCATGCATAGTGCAATTAAGGGCGCAAAGATTTTATTTATTAACTTATTAGATTTCATAATTATTCCTCCAAATTAATCATGTGCTAAGGGGTTATTAACCTCTTAAGTATATTATTAGCATACTAATTATTAGTATGCAAACCTTTTTATATTTTATTTTGTTTGATATCAGAGAGAATTTCTCTAATGGCTAGCAGATTGATAGCTAATACAAATGAACCAGCTAGAAGGTCGTAGATAAAACTTGGGTGGATAAGTGTGATGAGGCCAGCAGTAATAATTAGTAAATTACTAAATACATCATTTCGGGCTGATAGATAAACTGTTTTAAGTAAACTATTTTGATGGTAATTAAGTTTTGATAATAAAAAACTACAAAAAGCGTTAATTATTAAGGCCCCTAGAGCGACATAGGTTAAGGTAAAAGCCTCAGGAGGAACAGGGTTGATTAGTTTATCTATTATGAGAATGAATGCACTGATGGCTGGCAATAAAAAAACTAATAATAGGAAGTAGGAGATGTATTTTCTGTAAATAAAAGGTAGACTAAGTGCAATTATCGCAATAAAATTTGTGGTTGCATCTTCTAAAAAATCAATGCTATCAGCAAAGAGTGCAACCGATCCAATCCTCCTTGCGTAATAAAATTCAACAAAAAAATACAAAAAGTTTAATAAAATGACGATTGAAATTGTTCTGGTTGATTTTTGCATGTTTATAATGAATTTATTAACGTATATGCGATCATATTAATATGATTTTATTAAACAATTTAAAAATGTTTCTTTTGGCTTTTGCTGTTTTGTTTGCAAATACTTTATATGCCTATCCTCCACAAGCAGAGCTCTTCGGTTTAAATAAATCCATGGTTCAACTCTGGGTGAGTTACCCTAATGGTGTTACAGGAACTGGATCGGGTGTTCTTATCAAAGATAATCATGTAGCTACCGATTGCCATGTTTTCGCCGATGCTGAAGGAGTTAATGTAGTCAAATATCATGATACCTTTAGCCCTATTGCTGTCTATGCAGATTGGGAACATGATTTATGTATTTTAAAGTTTGATAACTTAAATTTACCCCCAGTAAATATTAGAACATCTGAAGATATAAGTTATGAAGAGAAAGTTTTTTCCCTGACTTTTCCTAATGACAACCCCGTACCACTTCCTTCTTATGGAAAAGTAAAAGCGCTTTACCCTTTTGATGGTGGAAATATTATTCGTACATCAGCATCTTTTACTGTGGGGTCCAGTGGAGGAGCGCTCTTTGATCTCGATTTTAATTTGATTGGAATAACGACCTTCAAAAGTCCTGGTAAAAGATATGGCTACTTTTACTGCCTTCCATCGGAGTGGATTGTTAAATTATTAGAAACTAAAGAATCCAATAGCCTTAAGAGTACGGCCCCACCTTTCTGGAGCCTGCCAGATGATCAAAAACCTTACTTTATGCAAGTGGTTATCCCTATGAATGAAGAAAATTGGAGCAAGTTAGAAAGAGTTGCCAAGACTTGGATTGAAGATGAGCCTAATAATGCTGATGCATACTATTATTTCGGTTTAGCCAAGCACAAACAAAAGCACGAAAATGAAGCTATTACAGTTTTTAAAAAGGCTTTTAGCCTTAATGGTAAGCACATTGATTCACTCATTGAAATTGCTTTAATTGCCAAAGAAACCAGTAATCAGCTTGAATTTGATTGGGCTTACGCAGAAATTTTAAAAATTGATGAAGATTTTTCTGAGTCTTTTTTTAAAAAGAAAACTTAAGTTGGCGCGCCCGAAGAGATTCGAACTCCTGACCCCTTGGTTCGAAGCCAAGTACTCTATCCAGCTGAGCTACGGGCGCATACCCATAGTAATTGGCGCGCCCGAAGAGATTCGAACTCCTGACCCCTTGGTTCGTAGCCAAGTACTCTATCCAGCTGAGCTACGGGCGCGTGGCGTCATTATAACTTAAATCATTATTGACTAGTTAACCGGAAGGGTTAAAAGTGGCCCAGCATTTTCAACATTACCCGATTGCAAGGCATTGATTTGATTAAGTAACATGAAAGTATATTTAGAATTGATATCAGCATCATCAATATAGAACCAGTAGCCCCTCCAGAAAACTTTAGTGGCAACAACATCACTTGATGGCTCTTCTATTGAGCTATAAACCTGGAATAGATCTCTAAAAATTAAATTCCAATCGTAAGCATCTCCATCTTTTGTATAGGAGAGTTGAACTTTTTTATTTTTTAAATGCTCCTCAGGAACCTGGACACCATGACTTAAATAAAATTCAATGCCCGCCAAAGATCTGAGCTCGATATCAATTTCTGAACCAGAACGAAAATCAGTATTGGCATCTACATTCACAACATAAAGTAAATGTTTATCTATTTTAAGCACATCCAACAGATCTTGCATTTCGGGGGAATCAATCATTGATTTTTTTACACTCAAAGCCAATACCCTTTGGTCATTCACAAGTGTGTAACCTAATTGAAAGTTACCTCGTCCAAGTTTTCCTATTGCTAAAAGTAAAGCATTAAATTCTGAAGGGTCAGGCGCTAATGCAGGTGTTGGACCACTTGCGGCAGAAGCATTATCGATATCATTGATTGAATTAAGTGCGAGCTTCATAACTCGATCCATTCTCCAGCCTGATCTTGAAAGTAAAATGAGAACATCTGGGTCTAATGGACTTAAAGTCTTTTTAATAAGCTCGGGGCCCTTTACGGGTAAGTAAGTGATGGTCGGTCTTTCCGTGTAAGCTCCATTGGCATTAAGTCCAATATTATTGGAGTCATTAGCATCACCATCAAAAATATTCAGAGCAAGTCCACCGCCACGTTTCCATTCAAGCGTTGTGGAAACACTGTTTACTTCAAGCAAAGCTATGTTATCGCCATATCTTCGTTTAACAAGATTTAAGAGAAGTTGTTGGTCATTCGTTTCAGCGATTACTGTGTTAAATTGGCCACGACCATCTTCAACGCTATCCGGACCAACTTGGAGAAGGCTATCAAACGCACTACAACCGGTAAGCAAAGCCACTAAAGTTAAAACGAGGTAAATAAGTTTGTTTTTTTTGTTGATTAAATCTGCAAACATACTTTGATTATACTAAAAAAAAACTAATCATTACCAATTACAAATCAAAAGAGATATCCCTTTTAAAATGACAGGTGTAACCAGACGGATTTCTTTGTAAATACTTTTGATGAGATTCTTCAGCGGGATAAAAAGCAACAAACTGTTCAATTGCTGTAACAACGGCTGCACCCCATTTACCTGAATCGTTAATTTTTTGAATCATTTTCAGAGCAATTTGTTTTTGATGGGGATTAGTATAAAAAATTGCTGATCTGTATTGACTACCCATATCATTACCTTGCTGATTTATCGTTGTTGGATTATGAATTTTAAAAAATTCTTCCAAAAGAGCATCTAAAGGGAGTATTAAGCTATCAAATTCAACTTTCACAGTTTCAGCATGACCCGTATCACCTTTAGTTACTTCTTTGTAACAGACATTTTTTATATGCCCACCTGAAAATCCAACTTCTGTATCAATGACCCCTGATATTTCATTGATAAGATACTCTAAACCCCAGTAGCATCCTCCTGCTAGATAGATTATTTCGATATTTTTTTTCATAAAAAAATTATAAACTATTAAAAATTTTTTCTTGGAGAATTATATGTCTGATACTTTGTATGATCTTTCTGTGCCGATGTTTATCCATAATATGGAAATGTTAATTAAAATTTTAGGTAAAGGAGAAAGTTACGCAGTAAAGAAAAAATTAGACCCTAAACTCCTTGTAGATTCTCGGCTTATCGTTGATATGTATTCAATCCCAAGACAAATTCAAATTGGAACAGACATGGTCAGAAAGGGTATAGGTAGATTAGCTGGTAAGGAAGCACCTTCTTTTAAAGATAATGAGCAAACCTTTCAACAGCTCCAAAAAAGATTAGAGCGAACAATTAATTTTTTAAAAAAAATTAAACCTAAAGATATGGAAGGCTCAGAGACAAAAAAAATTGAATTTTTAATTCGAGATAGACAGTTTAAGTTTGACAGGGGAGATGAGTATCTTACCCAATGGATTATCCCTCATTTTTTCTTTCATATGACAACCACGTACAATATTTTGAGAGCAAATGGAGTTAATTTAGGAAAACGTGATTTTGTAAAAATGTAAAGTTAAATAGTGGCGGAGAGCGAGTCCGTCTAATCTTATATATGCATAAATATGAGTAAGTCTATCAAACCTCAATTATCAAGGGGTACAACCAGCTTACATACTTTCTCATACATGAGTAAATCTTCTTCAATCTAGCTTGGAGATGTATATAAAAGTGTATATAAATTTTAACTAATCGAAAAATTTTTCATAGCAAAAATTCGTGCAAAATAATCATTTTCAGCTAAAGTTTTCTTAAAGAAAAATTCTTTTTTAAATTTATTTACTTGATCATGTTCTTTTGCAACATCGCATATAATTTTTGCATCTACAGCCATCGCCTTAGAAAGAAAACTGGAATATTCTTCGATATCATATAAAAAACAATAGGAGCGAGAAGAAAAAACATAATTAATACTAGTTAAATTACTTTTTTTGATTTCTTCTGGAGAGAAAACTTTGGCTTTAGTATTATTTAAATCAAGAAATTCTTTAAGTAATTTTAAAGGGAAAATTTTAGCAATCTTTCTTTTTCCATCAGATTTAGACCCTATATTAAATTTTGAACTATGATCCATATTTACTTCAACTTCAACTAGATTAAGTATTATTTTACCTTCAAGCAAATGATCTAAAATAACTGCAAAAATTCCTATTCCTGCGCCAAGCTCAAGATATTTTTCATTATGGTTAGGAAAATGTTTTTCTATTAAATTAAAATCCGGCAGGATAAATTTATAAACATAATAAATAAATAAAAAAATATCTGAGTTAATATTTTGATATTTTTCTCTTAGTTTTTCAGATTTTTCTACCTCTAATGCTTTATATTCTTTAACCCAATTAATAGAATTTTCATTAAATTTCAAAGTAATATTTTTACCAAATATATTTATTTGAAATGTATTTTGTTTAATTGTAGATAGAGCGAATTCAAAGGTCATATATTTTACTTAAAATGGCGGAGAGCGATTCCGTCTAATCTAAAATATGCATAAATATGAGTAAGTCTATCAAACTTCATTATCAAGGGATACAACCAACCCACATACTTTCTCATACATGAGTAAATCTACTACAATCTAGCTTAGAGGTGTATATAAAAGTGTATATAAAATTCAATTCCTTTCCTTTTAAAATTACCGATAGAATCCAGAATCTTTATATAAGGTATATAAAAATCTATATAAAGTTAGGGTTTTTAACTTTTCTCAAAATTCTCTTTCAATTCGTGCCCGAAAAAATCTTTGTTGAAAGCTATTACCCAAAAAAAAGAAAATTTATTTATAAATTTTCTTCTAGGTTAGGCTTGTTTAAATTAAAAAAATTTAATAATTTTTTGGTAAAGGAATATTTAACCAGCCAGTTATAATAAATTTTGAATTAGTTTTTATTTCTTCACCCCTATGAGCATGAGTCCATTCTGCTGGCCATATTAGTGTTTTACCTGTTTCAGGTTTAATTGAGAGATCGTAATGTGAAAAAAAGGTATGACCGCCTTCAAAATCATCATTTAAGTATGTCATGAATGCAAATAATCTATGTAAATTATGTAATGACATTCGTTCACTATGTATTTTTGAAAAATGTCCTCCTATTTCATATTTTTGTATATTAAATGATCCAAGATCAACTTCTGGAAAACTTTCACTCAATATAGGCCATTCTTCTTTATAACTTTGGTAGCATTTATTTAGCTCATTAAAATATTCATTGAAGCATTCATGGCCAGGTATTTTAAGATCCTTTGGATGAACAGTTAAGTCAGTTGATTTTTTTTTATTAAGATCAATTTTATCGCCAGAAATACCCTGGTGATGTGAGTCTTTGTGTTCGTTATAAAAATTAATAATATCTTTACAAAGACTACTATTAATTTTCCAAACCCCAATAAAATCAGGACTTTTATTTTTGCTCATAAAGTTATTTTAGACTTATTTTGCCAGTTAGTTGATAGATAAGTTCTAAGCCTTTTTCATAATTTCCCATAGACCTTTCAACGATACTAAGTTGATTAATAGCAAATTCATTGCCTGGATCTAGAGATAAAGAATATTCAAAGGCATTCTTAGCATTTAAATTGTTATTAAATTTTCTCTGAAGCATTCCAACACTATTAGATATCCTGTAGTCCTTTTGGTTAAGACTGAAAGCCAATTGGAATTGTTCCATTGCCTCTTTAAATAAATCTTTGTGAATATAAATATTTCCTAAATTTACTTTTATTTCATAATCATTTGGATTAATTTCACTCGCTTTATTTAAGTATTTGATTGCTTCATCAAAATTTCCGATTTCTTCATATATATTGGCGATGTTGAAATATGATTCATATATCCTAGGGTCTAATGCAATATTTTTTTTAAGAAAATTTATTGCAACCTCATAGTTTCCAATTTTTTTTTGCTCTGCAGCATTTTCAAAATTATCTTTAATGATTTTGTTAGTAGAGTTTTTCTTCGTCATTCTTAATAATTTTTACCATTTTTATTGATTCAACTGTTACATCTATAAATTTTTCACCAATAACTTTGTAGCCGGATTTTTGGTAAAATTCTAGAGCACTTAATCTTGCAGTGATTATGATTTTAGTAATTTTTTTTTTAAGTGCTAGTGATTCGGCAAAAACTAATAATTTTTTACCATATCCCTTTTTTTGAAATTCTTTTGAAATTGCCATTTGTCTAATTCTTATTACTTTATTATTTTCTGATTTAATTAAGCAAGAACCATGAATTTGATTATTTATAAATAATGCGCAGTGTATTTGATTTTGTTCATTATCTAAATCCTCAGAAGACCATTGGAGGTTTAAAGGTTTTCTTAAATTAATATATCGAAAATCGAGTAAGGATTGATATTCTTTTGTACCATAAGTAACTTCGGTTATTTTCATTTAAATTTTATTTTGGCGGAGAGCGAGGGATTCGAACCCTCGATACAGGTTATACCCGTATGCTTCCTTAGCAGGGAAGTGCCTTCGACCACTCGGCCAGCTCTCCTATTGTCTAATTTTAAACGATTTTTCTAAATCGATATATTTTTGTCTAATTCAAAGGCTTTATGCAAGGATTTAACAGCTGCATCTAAAGCTTTTTCTTCAAGAATGATTGAAATTTTAATTTCACTTGTTGAAATGGTACTAATATTAATACCTTCTTCAGAGAGGGTTCTGAACATTTTGCTAGCTACACCAGCATGAGACCTCATTCCTACACCAACAATTGAGAGTTTAGCAATATTTTCATCACTCAAAATTTCGCGTGCTTTAATATGATCTTTTACTTGATTATTGAGGATGTCTAACGTTTTCTTAAGATCTCGCTTGTGAACAGTAAATGTGAAATCCGTAGCACCATCTTGGCCTATGTTTTGAATAATCATATCCACATCAATATTTGCATCAGCGACAGGACCTAGAATTTGATATGCAATACCTGGTGTATCTGGTACACCTAAGATATTAACTTCAGCCTCATCTCTGTTAAAAGCGATTCCTGAAATTACTGGATTTTCCATTTTTTCATCTTCCTCAAAAGTAATGATCGTTCCCTCACCATCAGTTTCAAAACTTGAGAGAACTCTGAGTTTAACCTTAAATTTACCTGCACATTCAACAGAACGTGTTTGTAGCACTTTCGATCCTAAGCTAGCTAATTCGAGCATTTCCTCAAAAGTAATTGATTTTAATTTTCTTGCATCCGCAACAACTCTAGGGTCAGTTGTATAAATACCATCCACATCTGTATAAATTTGACATTCATCTGCTTTGAGAGCTGCCGCTAATGCTACCGCCGTTGTATCCGAGCCACCTCGCCCCAATGTAGTGATGTTTCCGTCATTATCAACACCTTGGAAACCAGCAACTACAACCACATAATCATTTTTTAGATCATCATGAATTTTTTCATCATCAATTTTCAGTATTCTAGCTTTTGAATAAGCTTTATCTGTTTTTATTTTTATTTGATGACCCGCATAGCTTTTTGCTTTAAAACCTTCATTTATTAAACCAAGTGCAGTTAAGCCGGAGGTAACTTGCTCACCCGAAGATACAATTACATCCAACTCACGATTATCAGGATGTGGCATCATTTCTTCAGCCAGAGAAATGAGCTTATTAGTTTCCCCAGACATCGCAGATACGACAACCACAACATCGTGACCATCACGTTTATATTTAGCAACTCTTGATACAACCGCTTTGATTCGTTCAGGATTGGCAACGGATGTACCACCGTATTTTTGGACTATTAATGCCATATTATTTTGAAAGTAGGTTTTGGACAGCTTTTAAAGCTTGATCAATTTCTTGTGTATTTGGGCCACCAGCCATGGCCATGTTATCTCGTCCGCCGCCTTTTCCTCCAACAATTTCTCCTATAAATTTCGCAATCTCACCCGCTTTAATCGTTTGTATAAGATTGTCTGTTACTCCAATAGCAAAGGATACTTTATCGCTTTCTTCAGAGGCGAGTATTATAACGGCAGATTTAAGTTTTGTTTTGATTTTATCAATCATTTCACGGAGTTCGTTGGCGTTTTTATTATCAACTCTAGTTCCTAAATATGAGAAGTTTTTAATTTCAATTGCATTTGATGTTAACTCATCACTTTGATTAGAAGCTATTTTAGATCTCAAGTAGCGAGTTCTTTTTCATTATTTTTTAACTGGTTAATTAATTGATTGACTTTGGATGTTAACTCATCAGGGTGCGAATTTAATTCTTTCGACAAGTTACCTATTAGATTATTTTGTCCATCAAGCATGTTAAGCAGATTCAGTCCGGAGGTAGCCTCGATTCGCCTGATACCAGAGGCAATGCCTGATTCAGATTGGATTTTAAATAAGCCTATATCACCCGTATGATTGACATGGGTTCCACCACACAATTCTCGGCTATTACCAATATCCAGAACCCTAACATTACTCTCATACTTTTCATCAAAGAGCATCATGGCTCCTTCTTTTTGAGCATCTTTAATGCTCATGATCCTGGTTTGGGTAGCTTGGTTTTTTAGTATTTCATCATTCACAATGGATTCAATCTGTTTTTTTTCATCATCTGAGAGAGATTTGGAATGCGAAAAATCAAATCGTGTTTTATCTTCCGTCACAAGAGAGCCTTTTTGCTCAACATGATCACCAAGGGTGAGTCTAAGTGCTTTATGGAGTAAGTGAGTAGATGAATGGTTACGCATAATCGATTCACGACGCAAAATATCAATTTTTGCCTCAGCATCGTCCCCGACATTAATTTTTCCTTTTAATACAATTCCATCATGCGCGAAAACATTAGGTTTTATTTTGTAGGTATCATTGACTTGAAATTTAAAGTAATCACTTGTTATGAAACCTGTATCTCCAACCTGACCTCCAGACTCAGCATAAAAAGGTGTTTTATCTAAAATAATAATTGCTTCATCATGTTCTTTAAGTTGAGGGATGGATCCATGATCATTCAACAAACCCATAATTTTTGAATTTTCATGAAGCTTTTCATAACCAACGAATAGGGTTTCAGGGCCATCGTAATCATAGATTTGTTTGGATTTGAATTTTCCTGCTTCACGTGCTCTATTTTTTTGAATATTCATTTCTTGTTGGAATTCATCTTCATTTACGACTAATTTTTTTTCTCGACAAATATCTGCCGTCAAATCTAATGGAAAGCCGTAGGTGTCATGAAGCTTAAAAGCCACAGCGCCAGATAATATTTTTGATTTTTCTTTAATGGTTTTTGAAATAGCATCGTTAAGGATGTTCATACCATTATCAATGGTTTCAAAAAACCTTGATTCCTCGTTGTTTATCTCGTCAGCTATTGATTGTAATTTTTTGTCTTTAATGGGGTAGGTATTTCCCATTAAGTCATGAAGAACTCTTGCTAATTTATTAAAGAATGGATTTCTTAATCCTAATTTATAGCCATGACGAATGGCTCTTCTAATGATCCTTCTTAAAACATAGCCTCGCCCCTCATTAGAGGGCAGGACACCATCATTAATTAAAAAAGTAACCGCCCTAATATGGTCAGATAAAACTTTTAATGATGGGTTGTTTAGATCATCAACTTGACATAGTTTTGCTGCTTCTTTTATTAGTTGTTGAAATAAATCAATCTCATAGTTTGAGTGAACATCTTGCAAGACCGCAGATATTCTCTCCAAACCCATCCCGGTATCCACTGACGGCTTTGGAAGGCTATGCATAACCCCGTTTTCATCTTGGTTAAATT
>Ga0222714_10000843_pt1 | contig 34916 bp, 49 predicted proteins | sample C33_3DmetaG_FD_165048 | JGI IMG/M metagenome (GOLD analysis project Ga0222714, IMG submission 165048) | Estuarine water microbial communities from San Francisco Bay, California, United States - C33_3D | ecosystem: Environmental > Aquatic > Marine > Unclassified | place: USA: California... | reverse complement strand
TGTCAAGTAGGTAAAACCAAACACCATTTATCATGGGTTCGATCAGTGCGTCAACGGCCGCAAGTTCGAGGTCCGCTCCTGTGATCAATCTGTTGCAGGTCATCGCTATAATAATATGTCCCACAGTGTATATGATTGCTCTGGTGACGGATGAATGCCCCACAATCCTTTTGAGCAAGTTCCATATACCATATCTAAATTCTGTCATCTTTTTCCTAATCTTAGCTCAAGCTAAATTATACAAGATATTTATAGAGTGTCAACCACTGCCGTTTTAATTTGGTTTTGTATAAACATCTGGCTGTTTTTCCACACAGAACATCCTAACCATGCTGTGTGTGGCCACAAGGGTCCTGTTGTAGCCGGCTTGGTAACGCAGGCAGGTTTCTATGTTGGGCATTTCCACTATGGGCAGTTTGTCAAAGGGTTCCCATTTTTCCAACTCCATGTTGAATATCAGAGCGATGAGGAATATCTTTATCATTGTTGGGTGACTGTGGTCGTGCCACAGCCTGCTGTGTTGGTGCAGTTTTGGGTCAGCACATAGTTCTGGCTGGTGGTTCCCGACTGGGTGAGATCCAGTGTGGCACTGTATCCAGTCATTGAAATTGAAGCATTGTGATTGCCGGATCCGTCCTGGGTGACATCCACAGTTTGATCACTGCCAACAGATATTTCCACGTAGTGTGTGCCAGTGCCCTGCTGATACAGATCTATGTCGTTGTCATCGCCCTGTGCTGAGATGAATGCCTTCTTGTCACCGTCATTGATTTGACTGGAAAGAATATTGTTGTAATCACCATCAAGGTCGATGGAAAGGAAATGTCCTGAGTTGCCCACGCCGTCGTTGTGAGTTTGAGTGCCACTTATTGTGTTGTGATCACCGTTGATGTCCACGATCATCCTGTTGTCGTCTGCACCGGTGGTGCCACCTTGATTCAGCGTGGTCGAATTGTAATCACCCAAGAGTTTGAACAGCGTCACATTGTTGTTGCCACGCTGTGTCATGATGATGGAATTGTTGCTGCCTGTGATGTCAGCCCTGACTTTGCTGTTGGTGGTAGAAGATGTTCCGGCAATCAGATTGTCGTTGCCATCCTGTGTGATGTTGAGGGTGTTGTTGTCGCCCACTTGATTGATGTAGATGCTGTTGCCATCGTTGGTCACTGCTCTGGCATTGGTGACGGTTGTGGTCTGTGCCGATGTTATGCCAGCAGTGGGTTCTGGCGCTGTTGTGGAATATGTTGAAGCAGGTACAAGAGCAACAGATCCTGTTTGGTCCCAATGCAGTTGAACCACAGCACCACCACCGTTCTCATACCACCACATATCGATATAATAGGTTTCACCACCCGTGAGTGTTTGATCCGTTGAAACATAGTTCCAAGTGCCGTCGGCCTGTTCTTGCCAGTCATTGATCACCACGGTGTCATCCAACTTCATATACACGCCATCATCCGCTCGCAGATAGAATTGTATGTCCTGATCTCCTGTGCCTGGTATGGTGATGTATCCGTAGAAATGTACAATAACCGTTTCGTTTCTACCAGAGTCTAATACAACACCACTTCCCCAACTGTAATTAATGCTTGATACTGTGCCTGAACTTAATTTTGTGGGATAGGTCAAACTACCACCATTGCCCGGGAAACTTGGTGTGGCACCCGTGCCCTGATAGGTGTCATAGTATAGATCCGCTCTGGCATCTGGTACAAAAATGTAAGCGCCCACCATGAACACATACAACCACACACAAATCCTTGTTATTAATCGTTCAAACCACATTATTGTTTTATATCGATCGAGTTGCCCGATCCATCTCCTATGATAAAATCACGAGTTACAAAGTCGTCCTGTTTGAGGTCTATGGAGTAGCCATAGCGTTTGCTCAGTTTCAACTGCACCACGGATGATGATCCTTCACGTCTGAAGAACCAGTTGGAACCTTGATCGATCAGGATGATGTTGCCGGCCAACTGTCCGGTCTGCTGTTCTTTCTTCACGAACACGTCTCCCAACTCTGACAGGAACTCTGCCGCTAAAATTTTGTTCAATTGTGCCAACACGTCTCCAAGGAAGTCGCCGGCCAGGAAGTCGATGTCCAATTCTGTCTGCCACTGTTCTTGATCTTCCGCCAATAGGTCCTGATCCAACACATCGATCTCAAGGAAGTCCAGTCCCAATATGTCCGCCATGCTTCGAGCAGATGCCTGATCTTCAAAGTCATCAAATTCTCTGGGCGGTGATATGATCAAAAGATTGCCTATCAGTGACTCGTTGATGTCCAACAGCAGTGGATTGATCGGTGGTGACTCTGGCACATCCACGTGGGTGGCTTGGAAGGCTTGATTGAGGATCACTTGCCCCACAGCAGAATCCACTGTGATCTCGCCCACCACACAGTTGCCGTTTGAATTGCAGGAAGGCAGTAGGATGATGGTTGATCCACCCAACTCGTCCACGATCATGGCAAAGTCCGTGCCTCGCACACCGATGGTGGCTGTGGGTGTTTGTATCTTGACATTCTCTTTGTGATCCTTGGCTATCTGACCACTTGCGTATCTCACTGTGCCCAATGCGGCGGTAAGGGTAAGACCACCCTCATTGTTGGCAGGATCGTACACAAATTCGTCAATGATCAGTTTGGAGTGTTCGGTGATTTCCACACGAGTGTCGTCCACAAAGTTGATGGCAGTTCTGCCCTGTCCAGTGGAGACTTCGTCGTAGGAAAAAACGTCAAGGCTCTCCACCAAATCGATCTTGGCACCATCGGTGCGTTTGATCAATCCGTTGCCTTTGATCTCACTAACAGAGCCTATAGAGGCAAATGTGTTAGTGCACCAAAGCAGGCCGACTGCTAAGACTGTGGCGAACTTCATTAATCACTCTGTGTGATGTCCACGTCTTGGGAATCGCCATCAAAGTCAGCATCAATATAGTTGTCATTGATACCACTCTGGGTCACATCATATGTCGAACCACCGCCTGTGATGTCGAGGATCACTGTGTGTCCATTAACGTCACCATCACCATCAATGTTGAATGTTATGGCATTGCCTTCATCTGATGAAGCAGATGTGGTTGCCAATGATGTTGAGTTGTTGGATGTCACAGTTGCCACTACACTTTGACCGTCTATGGCAGCGACCACATCTGTGTTGTCACCAGTCAGTGTGAAGTTTACTGTGCCGGATGAAGCATCAGCAGTTTCGCCGATGTCAAAGTCAAATGTGTTGGAATCACCAGTTGTGGTGATGTTCAGTGTCACTGTGTCACAGTCTCCTGTGGTTGCGGAAGAACACAGCAAGTCCACAGTGTTTGAGTTACCTGTGAATGCCCATGTTCCTGTGTATGTCGTGCCTTTGATAACAGCCGCTATTGTGTTGGTATTTCCAGTCTGTGTGATTGAAAACGTCATGTTGTCACCCGCGAGTGTGACATCAGTGGTTGAGTTTCCTATCTGGTTGTTGGAACCATCCTGTGTGATATCCAAATCCAAACTGTCACCAATTTGGTCAATGTAGATATCATTGGACAGCACCCAACTACTTGGAAGCACCATCAACAATAGGGTTATTATAGTTGCCCATTGTTTTGTCATTGTTTACCCTTTCTTGTTTTTGTGTATCAGAAGTCTTGTATTGCCACAAACCTCGTCGCTCACCTTGTTCCACTATTTCAACGATGCTCTGTTCAACAGCAGCTCGCACAGCATAGTTTACTGGTTCGTTGATGGCCATGCCCGACTCGATCTCCAGTGCTTTGGTGCCCAAGTCCAAAAACTTGAACACATCCACTCCTGAAGCATGAGAAGCTATGTCTTTCTGTGTGGTCACAGACAATAGAACTTCGCCTGTGTTGACAGAAACCACTCGCATGGCGATCGTGACAGTGTCAACCCGATATTGAGTCTGAGCTCCGATGCCCAAGTATCTTGCTCCCGAGCCGCCGCTGACCACGTTTGAGTCGTAGCCTACCACAGCACCTTCAATGAGCAGGCCAGCAAACAGCAGGGGTTTTAGATTCTTGGCTTCTTCGCCTTCGTACTGTTCTCGAGTTGATCTAATCAACTGTCTTTCCTTCACAAGATTGTCAAGGCCAACACGCTCAACTACCTGGAACCAGGTGCCGTCGCCCACTTCTTGTAAAGCTTGTATCACCCACGATTCAGCACCCTGGGTAACCGCAGATGACAGAGAAGAAAACTTGTCGTTGGGTTTCCTCTGTCCAGTCTTGTCTGTGAAAGAGTAGACTGCTATGGTTATTTTGGGTCCATCCAGTGGGGGAATTTCTTGGAATTTTTGTTGCAGGGGTGCAGGAGAGAGCTCGGGGCCAGTGTAGCCGTTTATTCCGGCGTGTTTAGCACACGATACGAGCAGTATCGAACATAGTATCACGACAATTTGTTTTAACATACATTAGAACCCGAAATCTCCTACTGGTACCGTCAATGTAGTCACAGTTCCATCTGCTTCAGTGATCCTGATTGAGATTTCACCCAGATCTGTGTCTTTCTCCCAATAGATGGTAGCACCTTCGATTTCAGCAGTGCCGGTGGTGGCCCCGTCTGATGAAAACATATTGTCTACCAACTGCTTGGACAAATTGGCGTAAATTCTTGACTCCACATTGGCAATGAACTTGTTGATAACTTCGTTCTCTTCTTCTCGTTCAGCGTCCTTGAGTGCCCTTGCTATGTCGTCCGCCAAGTCCTGTTTGCGAGTGAACTGTAATTGTTCGAGCGCCAACACATGGTTTGAGTAACCCTGTCCGGAAAAGGAAGGGTTTTTGAAGTCGTGGGTCAACTCACCTGCGGATGCAGTCGTCAGAAGAGTAATGAGAGCTAACAAGCTCATTTTCAGTGATGTGGTAGTCATCATGTATATTTAGGCAAAAACAGCAATGGATTTAAGCAGTACATTATATTAAATAATGGTATATGGAATTTTTAGCATTAGTAGGCGAAGTCGGCTTTCCCATAGCGGGTGCCATCGCCGCAGGATACTTTGTGTTCCTCACCATCAAGTTCATTCTGGCAGGAGTCACTGGCGGAGTGAATGGTCTCAAGAACATCATCACAGCACTGGACAACCGAGTTCAAACCATGAACAACGATTTGGTGCAGATCGATGCCAAGATGAGTCATGTGTTGGGTGTGAAACCCAATGTTGAAAGATTAGCTGCCAATGAAGGCAAAGAAGACGCAAGGAGAGATTAATGAGTAACGGATTAGTAGACGCCATTAATCAATACGGTTTTCCAATCATAGCCGCCATGGGTCTTGGCTATTTTGTCTACTACATTTGGCAGTGGGTTACCCAAGAAATCAAACCCGTGCTGGGCGAAGCCAACAAGACTCTGATAGCACTCATAGACAGAATCAGAATGTTGGACAATGATTTGATCAGATTGAACACCAAACTCAAGATGATTGAGGAATTGGAAAACAAAGAAAACAAAAAGATTGCTGACTCTGTTAAAAAATCAAAAACCTAATAGTTTATATCCAGTGCAAACATCACAGTCTGTGCAGACATATCTTTATAGTCTGAATTAATCACAGTTACTCCAACAGATTTAGAATCGCTGAAGTTGTATTCCACGCCAAAGTGTTGCTTGGATAAGTCTGAACTGGTTCGCATCAATTGTGCTTCAAAGTCCCAATTGCTGACGGTGTAGTCCATCTTGATGCCACCTTCTACTGCACGATCCACAGTTTCTGATTTGCCCACAGTTCTTGCTGTGACTGAATCACCGGTCTCTGTGTATCCGTCCAATCTGTTTTGATTGAATGAGTAACCCACGAAAGGAGTCAGGCCAAACTTGTAGGGCACATACAGTCTGGTGTGCAGATAAGCATCTGAACCATTCACAGCAGATTGATTGTTCCAAGTGTTGCCAACTGATCTATTGGTCTGATACTGAGAGTTGATCATGCCCACATCAGTTTTTAATAAGTTGTTGCCGATCTGATAGTGTGAGTATAACCCCACCTGTGTTTGATCCACATCTGATTGAGAGTCTTGACCCTCTAAATCTACTCTGGTTTTGTTATACATGATGCCCACTACATGTCCAGGGTTCACAGAACTTCTGTATTCTATGCCACCTGTCTGTGAGTTGGCATCATAGCCGTTGGCCATGCTGAATGTAGATCCGTGAGCATTGATGAAAAATACGCCCTGCTTGCCTTCAATGCCATCCTGTCTGTAGGGATCTGATAGCAGAACATCTCTGTTCACTGTGGCAATTTTGTTTAATTGTGTGTGCTGATCCACTCTGCCTGTGAGCGGTGTCAGGGTAGTGGATGAACTCTGTGTGTTTTGTGTGGTGCCATCGCTCATGTTGTCCCAAGTGGTTGTGGTCTGAACTCTGGCCACTGTCTGAACACCCGCTGTCACTGTGGCTGTGTTGGCAGTCACTGTGGAAGAACCCTGACTGGTCACTGTGGGTGAAGAATTTGATGCTGGAGAAGTTTCCAATGAATCAAGGATACCGTTTTGGTTGGCATCACCTGACAGCAAAGCACTGTTTAGTGTGACTGTGTAAGTTCTAATGACTTCATCCCAAGGTGCCCAGTCCATTGTGGGTGTGCCGTTGGGTTGATAGGATTCTGAATCACCCAATGGAATGTATGTGAATGTGTAGTCACCTGCGGACAGTCCTGAAAATGTCAAACCCTGCCATGTGTTGGATTGTCCACCTGCCGCTGTGCTGTCTGAATAAGGAATTAGAGATGTGCCGTCTGTGGTGAAATAGTTGGTGCCAGGAAACAGTCCGTTGGGTGTGGTGGATGACAATTCATCAAACTGTGTGATGGTTGTGGTGTATGTGGTACCATTAGCACCTTCCAATTTTAATTCTGCTTCGTTGAAAGAAGTGTAGTGATATGTGCCATACCAAAATGTCACATTACTCGAAGCATCACTCACGTAACCGATAGAGTTGGTGTGGGAATAAGCAGTCGCAGTTGCCATTGCCCAAGCGGCTAACAAAGCCATTAATCTTTTAAACATTCGACCTCCAATTTGCCTTTAATGTTATGAACCAATATATTTAAATACTTGTGAATTAGGATTAAAATGCAAGTTAATAACTATGTATAGAAAGTTTACATAATATGAAATACATCACACATTGGCTCACAGTTCTCATCACTCTTGCTGTTCTCGTCTTTCTGAGATTTCAAGACGGTGGCCTAACAGAGACTGCTCGTTTAAAATCATTTGACTATCTTCAAAGCACAGATGCTGTGGTTGAAAGCAAAGACATTGTGATTGTTGAGTTTGACGAACCAGCCATTGAAGCATTTGGACAATGGCCTTGGCCCAGAGACTATCTGGCAGATGTCATAAATCATCTGCGTTCACAGGGTGCTGGACTTATTATTATGCCTATCCTATTCTCGGAAGAGGATCGTGCGGGCAAGGATGATGTCCTTGTACAAGCACTCAAAGGCAATGGCATCATCATCGCTCAGACAGGCACCACCCAGACCAACAAGAACGCAGTGCCCAGAGGCATTGCCAAGATAGGTGATCCCATACCGTGGCTGTTTGAATGGCCGGGCATGTTGGGTCCTATACCTGAGTTGGGTTCTTCAGCAGACGGTGTGGGTGTGTTAAACATAGCACCAGAACGTGATGGTGTTGTAAGAAGAATGCCACTCATCATGACAGTTGCAGGCGAAACATATCCTGCCATGGCCATCGAAACAATTCGTGTGGCCACAGGAGCCCCATCCTATCAAGTCAAAGCAGGGCCAACAGGTGTTCAAGCAGTTCGAGTACCAGGTTATCCTACCATAACCACAGATCCATATGCTCGCATATGGTTGCGTTGGAACAAACAATTTCCCTCTGTGTCAATCATGCAGGCCACCCAAGAACACGTTGAGGGCAAGATAGTTGTGATAGGACTCACAGCAGAAGGCATTGGCTCGACCATTGCTTCACCCACGGGCACAGAGTATGCTCACACACCGGTGGCGGTGTCACTGCAAACCATCATTAATGGTGACAACATTGTGAGATCAGATTTAGCAGACATGTATGAACTGGCCTATCTGTTTGCGATCGGATTGCTGTTGATTGTTGCCGCAAGATTCTTCCACTATGGTGTGGTTGCCGGACTTATTATTATAATTGGAGCAGGCACTGTGTATGGGTCTGTTCACATATATTCTACAAGATTATTACTGTTTGATTTTTCATGGCCCGTGATAACCACGGTGTTGGTGGGACTTCATGCTGTGTTCAATAGATTCGTTTCTGAATACATGCAGAAGCAGGCCATCAAGAAACAGTTTGGTGGTTATGCTTCGCCCACAGTGGTCAAGATGCTACAGGAAAATCCCCAACTGGTCAAGGAAGGCGTCAAGAAAGAAGTCAGCATATGCTTTTCAGATCTCAGAGGTTTTACACCGCTGGGTGAATCATTCGGTGACGATGTGAAAGGTCTGACACAAGTGATGAACGGGTACATGGATGCCATCACGAAACCAGTTTTAGATGCCAATGGCATGATCATCAAGTACATCGGTGATGCTTCCATGCACATCCATGGAGCTCCCATCGATGATGAAGACCATCCCAAGAGTGCTGTGCAGACAGGACTCAACATGTTGAAGGCAGTTGAAAAGTTCAATGAACAATTGGTAGCACAGGGACGACCTCCCGTGGGCATGGGTGCTGGCATCAACACCGGACTTGGTTACATCGGTGAAATGGGATCTACCGAAAGGCACTCTTACGACGTGCTGGGAGATGCTGTTTCCACCACAGCCAGATTGGAATCACAGTGCAAGGCGTATGGAGTGTTGTTGATCATAGGACCAGAGACTGTGCGTAGGACCAAGGATGATTTCTTTTATCTAAAATTGGATGATTTGGCGGTCAAGGGTAAAACAGTTGGCCTGGAGATTTTCACCGTGTTGGATGACGTAAAGTCAGATTACCACAAGAGCAAGGACCTGCATGATCAGATGCACCAGGCTTACAGAAGCCAAAATTTTGATGAGGCCATATGGCACTGCCAGAGGCTGTCCAAGCATTTCGGTGGCAAGATGTCTGGCTACTACAACATGTGGATCGAACGCTGTGAGTACATGAAAACACAGAAATTACCCAAGGATTGGTCCGGCGTGTTCATAGCAACAACCAAATAATCATTACCAAATTACCATTAAATATTGCGTGAGCGGTATTATAAGAATAATTGTTCTACTCAGTGTGTTTGCTGGCGCAGTTTACGTGAATGCCAGGTACAACGCATGGTTTTACAGGTCAAACATCCTGACTCATTTCGAACAACAGCAAATCATAAACGACGATATTAATTCCAAGATCGACGCCCTTCAGGAATCCATGGACAAGTTGCAGTTCGGCATGGATGTCAATAATAGGATAGTAGAGGATTTGTTGATTGAGCAGATACAAAAAAAGGGCGATGAATGAACACCGCCCCTTCTTTTAGATTAAGTTAATTAAGCCGCTTGGTAGTTGATTACAGTCTTACCAGCAGATGCTAATAAACCAATTGTAGCATCTCTTAATGTTCTTGCATTTTCCAAGTCAGTTTTTGCTAAAACTCTCACTGAGAAATCATAACCTCTTGAAAGAAGTTGAGTTGTAGGAGTTTTTCTTGTCATTGCAAGGTTCTTGTGTTTGATAACACCACCGTTGATGTTACCTTTTTTGTCCATAGCATTTTTAGCTTCATCGATAAAAACGCCAACTTTTGAGTTTACTCTACCTTTGGAAAACTCACGTGTGTAAACCACGTATTGCTTTGTTCTTGCCATAGTATTTTGTTACCCTTTCTATGTATAAGTTTAAAGTTATTAGTATTATAAGGTCAAACTGTGAATAAGTCAACCCCTGATTTTTGTGTTGATTTTATTAGGCTTTTTCGATCTTGACTTCGAGTGGGAACTTGTTGGCAGTGGCCGCCACCTTGACTTCTGTGGCCTTCTGCTCTGCTATTTCGAACGGATATATTGCAACTACACCTTTGCCTTGTTCATGGATCTGATTCATCATCTTGTAACTCTGTTCGTTGTTGTATTGGAAATGTTCTATCAGCATCTTGATCACGAAGTCCATCGGAGTCTGATCATCGTTCATGAAGATCACAGCATACTTGCTGGGTTCCTGCAGGATCTGTATTACTTTTTCTTCTACTTGTATGTTGCTCTGTGTCATCATAGTATTTAAATTATATGTTCTTATGAATTAACTGTCAATATAAAGCAGGGGGTGTTGCCACCCCCTATACTGTTTACTTTATTTCAATTGTTCTGGCTTCTTTGCCTTCTGGTAGGATTCTTGCCATTGATATTTTAAGCAATCCGTCCTTCAGTTCAGCGCCTTTGACTTCCACATCGTCGGCAACTGTGAATGATTTTGAAAACCATCTCTTGCTGATGCCTCTGTGTAGAATGTTGCCATCTTCGTCTTTCTCTTCTGATTCGTCCTTTTGCTTAGACTTCACAGTCAACATGTTGTTCTCGTAGTGAACTTCAATGTCGTCCTTAGAAAAACCTGCGAGTGCAAGTTCCACATCGTATGTGTTCTTTCCAGTCTTCACTATGTTGTAGGGTGGAAAGTTCGCCATGCTCGGTGTTCTAAAGAATGAATCGTCGTCGAACATTCTTTCGAAGTGGTCAAACATGTTGTCAAAACCAACTGTTACTGGTCTTAATTGATTAAAGATTGATAGGGATTTATTTGTCATTGTCTTGTCCTCCTTATTAAGCAAGTTAATGTTGTGTAAGACCTATCAAGCATCTTACACGGTTATTTATACATCTTATGATGTACATTTAATAATATAGTGCAGATTTTTAAAATGTCAAGAGCCTAAGATTAGAAACCTTCTTTTTCCATCTGTTTTCTACGCAGTCTAAGTGCTTGTCTTCTCAACAATTTTTTGGTTTCGCGTTTCTTTTCCGATGGTTTTTGGTAGTATCTACGTTCTTTGACTTCTTCCAACACTCGCTCTTTCATAAGTTTTTTCTTTAACTTACGCCATGCTTTCATGACATCATCGCCACGCACTTCTACTTCAAAGTGTCGCGAGATCTGTCTTTCCTGGCGAGGTTTTCTTGTGTGATTTTCAAACATAATTAGTTAAAAGTATATAGTGGATCGGACATGTTGTCAACCGAGTCGCATTTTATCAATATTTTAGCGAGTTTTTTCTTCTTGAGGGCATGGATGTTGAACAGGGTTTGTTTGAGAATCTTGTCAAAGTAATTCTTGATCCCACGTGCTCCGATGTCCGAATTCCAACAGTTTTCCGCTATCTTAGTGATCGCTTCATCTTCGATGGTCAGTTCGACTGATTCGGTATCAAACACCATCTGATACTGTTTCAATGGACTGATGGATGACACCTTGATGATGTCTTCCAATTCTTTGACGGTGAGTTTTTGTAATTCAACGATGCTACCAACCCTGCCAACGAACTCTGGTATCAGGCCGTACTTGATGAGGTGATCGTCTGTGGTTTCTGAGAACTTGACCTTTTTGTCCGCTTCAGGATGTAAAAATCCAACTCCTGTGGAGTTCCTCTTGATGGTATCCAGTCCTACGAATGCTCCGGAACATATGAAAAGGATGTTCGAAGTGTCAACTTCAATTGAATCTCCCTGTGGGTGTTTCCTGTTCCTTTTCATCTGCACTTTCAACTTGGTGCCTTCTATGACTTTGAGCAGTGCCTGTTGAACTCCTTCACCCGACACATCTCTTGTGATAGAAACGTTCTCTGATTTCCTTGCAATCTTATCCACTTCATCAAGGAACACTATGCCTTTCTCGGCACGTTCGATGTCCCCATCCGCTGCCTCGACCAAACTTGCTATCACGGTCTCGACATCATCTCCCACATAGCCAGACTCTGTCAGTGTGGTGGAGTCTGCGATGTAGAATGGTACATCCAAAAATTTTGCTATGGTTTTTGCCAGCAGTGTCTTGCCAGAACCTGTTGGCCCTATCATGCATATGTTTGACTTTTCCAAAATGTTTGGATTTGACAAACGCTTGTAGTGAAGATACACGCTGACTGCGACTTGTTTCTTTGCTTCATCTTGTCCTATCACGCTGGTGTCAAGATAAGATTTTATCTCCTGTGGATCAACATCTAATATGCTGAGTGCTTTTGCCTTGGACGGATTCTTTTCATCCTCCAGAATAGTCGAGCATTTGGACACGCAATCATCACATATAGCTGTGTTGTCAGAAGCGATTAGTTTGTGTACATCCTCCTTGGACTTGCCACAGAAAGCACATTTGTCTATTATTTTTTTTGGCATGTATGTTTTATTTGTTGGATTGAATCATTGTTGCAGTCAAATATTATTTTAACTTTTTTTCTTATAATATTCAACCATTGATTAGAACTTTTTTTATCGATAAGGTAAAATGTTGTGTCATCTTCGACATGGTTTAGAATTTCCTTGATGGTATTGTCGTTGAAATTCTCGAGGCCGAAGCAGTGTGAATTGTTTTCTGTGTCAGGATCTGAGCAGAATGTTATCCTATTCATCTAACAGCCTTTCCACAATGATCTGTTCCTGTTCGCTCAACATTTTTATATCCAATTTCTTTGCCTTGACTTCCTTGGCCAATCTTCTGTATCTTTGTTCGGTCTGTTGTTCGTAGGCCATATCATCTATCAGTTTTTTTGAAGTTTTTGGCCTACCCCAATAATCTATGTTGGGCGATGTGCTGGCTATCTGTGTTTTGTTGACTTGCTTTTCTAATTCTTTCACTTTCTGCCTCAGTTGTTTGATTTTGTCCAAGCAGGCGTCGAGAGATCCAAGCACTTTGGAGTATTTGGATAAAAGGATTCCAATTGCTATCTTATTGTTGGGATTGTTCATCCGCTAATTTTTGCTCGACCTTTGCTTCCAGAGCTGCGATGTCATCCGGCATTTCAACATTCAATGAAGATTCAACTTCTACGATGCGTTCCACTTCCTTGGGTTTTTGGGCCAATTGGTCTAATGCCTCGTTGAGCCTTTCAAGAGTCCTTGAATAGCGTTTCCATAGATCGTTGATTATTTCTTGTTTATCCATTGTTTTCTCCTTTTTTGTATTTGTCTTCTACAACCTTTTCTAACACAGACACTCTATGTGGCTTGTTCAAGTTCAGTGACTCTGACTCCTTGGCAGTCAAATGTCCATGCCCTTCGAATGACCAACCATATCTTGCCTTGAGGCTCATGTTCACAGCAATCAACAGCAACACAGCCAGGGGATCGAACACAAACATGATGGTAATGATCAACCATGTCACAGCTCTCTCCAGATCAACTTCGCCGTCTGCATCGAAAAATTGAGCAATATATTTGATAGGACCAACTTCTGCTTCAAGATCTCTTATCTTGGATTCAGCAATGAATTTTTCTGCATTCAGTCCATCTATTGTGTCGTATGCTTCATTTATTTGTTGTTCGAAAGTTCGGATTTGTAGTTCTGCATTGTCTCCTGCTGTAATCGCCGCTGTGTTGATCTCATTGATTCTTTGCTTGGCAAGTGCTACTTCTTCTGCAACAGAGGCTTGTAAGACGCTTATTTCAGCATTAAACCCGTCTATTTTAGCACGGAGATCGGTTATCTGTGCATCTGCAACACCTTGGATGTCAGCGATCTTGGTGTCAGTCTGTGTGTTGATCGCATTGATGTCCTGTGCCAGTTGCTTTTGGGTTTGATTGATCTTGACGTCTATTTGATTGCGTTCTGGTTTTTGTGATTCTTTGAGTTTGGCCGCTTCTTGTTCTTCATTGAAGAATGATTTGTTGGCATTCAGCACATCGTTGACTGCTTTGTCCAGCTGTGCCAATTTGTTTTGTTCCGATACTATAATTGCATCAGCATCGTCTCTCAGTCGTTGAATGGATTCCTTTGAATCTGTCCGTGCTATGTCTATCTTCTTGTCTGCATCTATTTGTATGTCATCTATTTGTTTTTGGGTGTTTGATATTTTGGTCTGGATCAGTTCAACATCTGCTTTGATTTTATCATCTGCATTGTCGATGATCTGCTGTTCACGAGCAATTTGATCATTTACATTGATATTGCCTCCACCCTGCAGTCTTTCAATCTTTGCTGTGAGATTGTCGATGGTGCTCTGTTGTCTTAGTATTTGTTCATCCAGTCTGTCAATGATGGCGATGGTTTCAGCCGCTGGTGTGGCCTGTTCGACGTGTGCTTTGGATAAAAATCCGAATATACCCAATGATGTGATGATCATCAATATTCCGACAGCAGTGGTCAAATATGTTTTAAGCAGGAATGGAATGTTCTTCCAGTTTTGATACAGCCAGGATGCCGTGACAAGTTTGGCTACTTCCAACACTCCTCCCATCACATAGATTGGAACTTTGGCCGCCGCAAATATGGCGCCCAGTCCTATCACTGAATAGAATATCGCAACGCCAGAGATGGTCAATGCACATATTAATGCCAATACAATTAGAAACATAATCTAATATTTAAGCAAATCAGTACCAAGGATAGTTCAAATCATCGTCGGTAACGGTGAGTTCCCACACTTCCTTGTACTGATTCCAAGCATCTTTGAGGGCAGGATATTTGTCTCTGATGAAACAGGCCTGCGAGTCTGAAAGGTATGATTCACGTGATGCTTGGCGATCGTATTTCGCTGTGTCGGATTCGTACACAAGGGTTTTATTACCATTCTTGTGTTGTATGAAGACTGTTTTACCGTTGTCCGGTGAACAAAAGATAGGGCCTGATTTCTCGACTTTATATTTTCTCATCACATATGTTTATGTGAAAATTTTTTGGAAAAAAATATTATGAATCTTCGCCGCTTACCAATTTAGTTGTGGTAATCTGTGCGACTGTGATCGAATCAAATATCTCACCTGTGTCATCTGGTGATTGTGCTGTGACTGACGAAATCTCTGTGTCAGTTGTTGCAGGTTTGTACACAGTTCTTAGTTCTATGATGGTGCCTGATGCTACTGTTGAGTCATTTGATATTGGTGTGCCACAGTTGATGCCCTGTGCTACCAATTCTTTGATTCTTAATAAAACTGTGTTGTTGACTGTTGATCCATCAATGGATGTGCCTGTGATATTGATTGAGTCTGTGTCTTCGTAGGCCACTGTGAATTGTAGATTGGTTGCCTGAGCATCACCATTTGCTTCTACAATTTCTATGTCCAAAATTTCACAGTTTGAATTTACTTGAAGATTTTTAACAACCTGTTCCCATCTCATCAAACCTCGCTCTCTGTTGAGTGCTTTGGCATTGGTAGTTGCTCTTGTTGAGTTTTTGGTGCCAGTTAGGTTTGTTGCGTAGTAGTGCTTGACTCCATCCGGAAAGTTTCCGTTGGGTGTAACACCGCCACCGCGAGTGCCTTCTTCTGTCATGTATGCTGACATGTCTACAGTTACTCTGTAATGTTTTAAGTGTCTAATATCACCTGAGTTTGACCACATTGTTTTATTCCTTCGCTTTTATTTATTATTTAACTTGCCAGAAAGAATCTTTGTTTCTACAGGCTATGCCGTAGTGATATGTGCCCTCTTTATCTGGATAAAAGTATGCTATTTCGAAGTGTCTGCAGTGGCCTGCATACTTCTTTGATGCGTAAAGAGGCTTGATGTAACCACTTTTTTTGGTTGTAGGGTCGTTCCAATACGTCACAGCACCGTTTTGTGTCTTGTCCATGGAGTGTTGGAATGCAGGATTGATCAGGCTGGCTTGGTCCACATGGCCAGTCCACATGGTCAGAGAAGCATTGTTGCAGGCCAACATGATCAGGCAGGTCAATACTTTCATTATGATTCCCACCTATAAAACAAGTGATCGCCCACTTGTCCGATGTAAGTTAGTTCATGTCTCCAGGCAGGGTTGACCCAACTGGCATGGTAATGAGTAGCACCTTCTATCATGCCTTTGAACTTGCCGTCCAACAGTTGAAGTGCAACGATCTGTGCCTTGTACCAATTTTCAGAGGCAATGATTTCATCTGACTTGCCATCGCAGTACCAAGAAAACTGGCATCGGTTTTTTACAGGATAATAAATTCTGTCTTCATCATCAAGTGTTTCGTCCTTCTGTGTTTTCCAAGATTCGTACTCAGGTCCTTGTTTGATCACTTCGCAGATTGTGTTCGGATAACGATTGTCGTTCACTCGGTTGAGGACCACCAATCCCACAGCAATCTTGCCCGCCATGGGTTCTGTGCTGGACTCGAACAGTATGTTCTGTGCCATGCAATAGGCTTCGGGTTCTAGTTCAGGATCGATTATATTGTAGTCGAACGCATGGGTAAGTTTGCACCATGTTGATCCCAAAAAGAACGCTACCACCACTAATAGTATTCTCATCATGTTTATATTGTAAAGTCTATTTGGTATTTGTCAACTCGGCAAAAGTTGGCAGATCTCTTAGGTATTTTGCATAAGATCTATGACTGTGTTCGCCCGGATGGCGATCGTCCAATGCCTTGTCCACCATGAAATCCTTTATGCTCGAGTCGAACCGGGCATGGATGAAGTCGCTTTGGTTGAACAGATGTTTGATCTTGTCTTCCTCATTCCAAAATTTTTCGTTGCCTTTTTCCGCACACGCGAAAACAAAAGGACATCCTATGGATTTAAGGTGCAACCAAGCATGATCTATCATCTGCACATTATTGAATACACAGTCGGCGTCGGTGTAATAATTTTCCAAGAAATTTTTGAAACTGTCATTTTTCCATGGGCCGATGTGTTGATGGTCTTGGTCATCCTTGAACACCGTCCATCTGGAAAAGTAAGTCCATTGCACCACGACCATGTCTTGTCGTTGAATGGCTGTTTCTAATATGCGTTTGAGTATGTATTTGTTGCTGATGCCCGGAAGTGCAAGATTAACGCAGTCGACACCTAACATGTCGGACAACATGCGGGGCCATGCATGATCGCTGGCCACGGGACCTGGATTTTTGATGTCCTCGCCCACACAGTCAGGCAAGCCATGCCCGTAGGTTAGACTGCAACCTAAGGCAAACAGTTTCATTACAGTTTGACTATACCGTCCCTGACTAATCTTTCTCTATTGAGTTTGTGCTGTGCTTGAACGTCATCCTTGGATCCGCCGAAGTACGGTACTGCATGTCCTTCTTCGCACAGTATTTTCGATGCTGTGGTAACACCCACTTGGAAGTCTCCAAGGATACGACCGAACTTGCCCTTCATGTCTTCGCCGTTCTTGTTTACCTGTGTTTTAAGGACACCTGTTTTGCCCAGCAGTGATTTTAGTTTGGCTTTGGATGCCAATCCGAATTTCTTCTCCACCTTATCTCTGGTTCTGGATTCAGGTGTGTCAATGCCCATTATTCTGACTCGTTCGTTCCTTAACCAAATACCGAATCCTAAGTCGATGTCCACATCCACAGTGTCACCGTCCACCACTTTTAATATTTCACATTTGTATTCGTACATTTTATCTCCTAATCAATCTTGGCCCTATCAAGCCTTCTGTATATTTCTTCAATGTCCTTGAGGGCATTATGAATGCGTTGATCATCATCTATCTGTGTGTTGTTGACTTCACGTTCCATCTTGTCAAGTCTGCTATAGATATCTGAAACTTTGTTTGACGTGTCACGCATCTGCTCAACTGTGTCTCTCAGTGCGTATATCTGATCTCTCAGAGTATCCAGTTGTCCACGTGTGACTGTGTCATCTTTCTGACGCTCTAATGATCCTACAATTCCATTCACTTCAGCACTGATTGACTGTAAATCTAACAGTTGCTTGTTGATGTCTTGTTGGAATTGTGAAATAGAATCTATCCTTGAGTGAGCATCTGTTGATGTTTGTATAGACTGTTGAATCGATGTTTGTAGATCACTGGTGATTCTTAAGCCTCCATACACCACACCAATCAGAGGCAGGACTGCGGTGATGTAACCTATCCACTTCCACATTTTATAATGCTCCAAATGTGTCCATCAGTTTTGGACCAAATGATGACACAGCATATCCCAATCCTACCAGTGTTGCCACACCGATCACCAACCATTTCATTTTAAAGTCATTCACTTCCATTTTGATAGCAATCAATTCATTGCCAAGTACTCTGATAGAAAGTTCTAATTTACCATCGTCGTTTTTTGATTCTGCCACGTTGAATTCCTCCCATATAATATTTGCTAGGTTCGTAGTCCCACTTCTTGCCGTGATGTCCACGGATGTCCGCATAGAACATTCTGCATTTAACGATAAATCTAATCAATGGGTTTGTATTAACTTTCACTACTGTACCTTTCTTTATATGTGAGTATTTAATTTAAATGGCCCTTTCTGTTGCCAGGTGGGCCAAACCCCGTCAGCCTAAATTAGGCCGCAAGTGCTAGATTTTCATCTGCATTTGTATTTGCCAACTACTCTATCCGTCGAGCCTATTTCACCCCCTCAGAACACCCGAAGATGTTTTAAGCGATTGAAATGGTGGAGGTGTCCGGTACTGCCCCGGAGTCCGAGATAGCATCAAGCATCAGCAATACTATTTTATGCTCAGATTAAAAATTTGTCTACTTTGTTTGTAAAGGTGGAATTGAAGAAGCAGGAGTAATACCCGTTGTTCCTTTGATGTAGTTGTCAGCCGCAGATTTGTTGGCTTTTTGCATGGTAACCACAGATGTCTTGTTGAACACAAATTCGCGAGTCATGTCACCCATCATGAGATACTGTGTCATGCCAATGCCCTGTTGGGTCATCGCCAATGCCAGTGGTTTGGATACTTTAATGGTTTTTTCATCCTGTGATATGAATTTCGCTATAACTTCATCACCACCCGTGATCCGCATGGCAATGATATCATTGGCTGAAAATCCTGAGTCGATCAACATTATAAAGTAAATCCTTTCAGTGTGTCTTTGTCTACGTCTTGTTTCACACCGCCGATGATGTAACTTTCTACTTCGGTCTCTTGAGGAGCCACCTGTAGTCCCGCTGATGACAACCAGTGCTGTGTCCATGGTAGTGGGTTTGCGTTTGCTGGTCTATCGAACAACGGATCGAATCCGATTGCTTTCAATCTCTTGTTGGCCACGAACTCGACATACTGACCCAACAGTTTTTCGTTGAGTCCTATGATGGTGCCTTCCTTCATGAGATGCTTTGCCCATGCTTTTTCTTCTTCCACACAGAGTTCATACATCTTGATCACATCGTCTTTGCAAGAGTTTGCTATCTTCTTCATACCGCCATCTCCGTTGTGCCAGTTCTTGATGATTTGCGTGGACAAGTTCAAATGCGTTGCTTCATCCCTTGCTATGAAAGAAATAATCTTTGCGGAACCCTCCATCAACTTTAGTTCGCCGAATGCAAATGTGCAAGCGAACGACACATAAAATCTCAAGCCTTCGAGTATGTTCACATTGACCATGGCCAGATACAACTGGCGTTGAACTTCGTCCATGTCTCCTTGGCCCTTGATGAAATAGTTCTGAGCCACTTCGGAGAACCTGTCATAGTTTTCCGTGACAGATATCGCCCGTTTAACAATTTCTTTATCATTGAGGATTGTGTCGAACACTTCGGATGGATCTGGGTACACGTTCTTCATAATATATGTGTATGAACGCGAGTGTATGGTTTCCATGAAATCCCAAGTGATGATACAACCTTCCAGTTCGGGTAATGAGCAGTATGGTAGGAATGAAAGACAAGGCCCTCTGCCCTGCACAGAATCCAGCAGTGTTTGGTACTTCAGATTGGCTGTGAAGATGTGCTTTTGTTCAGGACGAAATGTTTGGAAATCAGCACGATCTTTTTGCAGAGATATCTCTTCTGGTCTCCAAAAATATCCCAGCATCCTTTGATTGAGTTTGTCAAACTCGGGATAGCGGAATTGGTCATATCGTTGGACATTCTGGTCCTCACCAAAAAACATATGCTGTTTGGTGAAGTCTACTTCATTTCTATTGAATACTGTTTTGCTCATTGTTTATAATTTATACTATTATATGTAATTAGTCAACTATATCGCACAAGCATCACACAACTCGTCGTCTTGTTGTGCAGGCTCTGGCGGAAATTCAGTGACCGTGTCCTGGATACCTTGTGGCTGGACCGTTTCTTCTTCGCCCTTGTAGTCATAGGTATTTTGGTAGTAAGATGTCTTCCAACCCAATTTGTAGGTTGTCAACAAGTCTTTCAGCATCACACTCATGGGAACCTCGTTGTTCTCGAAGTGCAATGGATTGTATGACCAGTTGCCTGATATGGCCTGATCAAAAAACTTCTGCATGACGCTCACAATGTTGATGTATCCTTCGTTGGAAGGCATGTCCCACAGCAGTGTGTAAAAGTTTTTCAACTGTTGATATTGTGGCACCACTTGTTTGAGTGGACCTTTCTTTGATTTTTTAGTTGACAGCAGAGCACGTGGAGGCTCTATGCCGTTGGTAGCATTTGATACGATGGAAGATGATTCCGATGGCATCTGTGCTGACAGTGTTGAGTGTCTCAGTCCGTGCTGTTTGATTTCTTTTCTCAACCATTCCCAGTCACACTCATATTTGAATTTGCCCAGTTCGTCCACTTCTTTCTTGTATGTGTCGATTGGTAGCAATCCATCTGCATATTTGGTTCTTCCAAACCCTTCGCATGCTCCTCTTTCTTTGGCCAATGTCATGGATGCTTTTAGCAAGTAATATTGGAATGATTCGGATAGTTGATGCACCAATTTCCATGCTTCTTTGTCGCCATACTTGACTTTGTTTTTGGCAAGGAAGTGTGCCAGGCCGATGTAGCCAATACCAAGCGAGCGTCTTGCTTTTGTGGAACGCTCCGCGGCTTTGACAGGATAACCTTGATAGTCGATGATCTGCTCAAGTGCTCTCACGCTTAGGTCACATATCGATTCTAAATCGTCCAATGACTTGAGAGTCCCCACATTGACTGCTGACAATATACAAAGTGCTATCTCGCCTTGCTCATCGTCCACGTGTTGTATGGGCACAGTTGGTAGAGTAATTTCTTGGCATAGATTTGACATGCGGACAGGATCTTTGAATGACGAATGCGAGTTGGCATGATCGATGTTCATGATGTAGATGCGTCCTGTTTCTGCTCGCTCTTTTAACAGTGCGGAAAACAGATCCATGGCTTTGATCCTCTTCTTGGATGTCTTGCGATCATTTTCGTATTTCAAATACAGTTCATCGAACTTGGCGTTGTCATGGCCGAATGCTTCGTATAGATCTGGCACGTCATGGGGTGAGAAAAGAGTGATGTCTTCGTCCTTCAACAATCTCTCATAGAATATTTTTGAAATCTGGATCGAGTAGTCTAACTTTCTAACTCTGTTATCTTCTGTGCCCTTGTTGTTTTTCAACACAAGGATGTCTTCGATCTCATGATGCCATATTGGAAAGTGTACAGTGGCTGACCCGCCTCTGATACCATTCTGTGTGCATGATCTCACTGTGGCTTCGAACACTTTGAGGAAAGGAATCACACCCGTGTGTGCTACCTCGCCACCCCTGATCTTTGAATTGATCGCTCTGATACGACCAAGGTTCAATCCGATGCCGGCTCTCTGTGCGATGTAATATCCCACAGCGGAATTGGAGGAAAAAATTGAGGGCAGTGTGTCATCCACATCCACCAACACGCAAGAAGCGAACTGCTTGATCGGAGTTCTCACTCCACCCATCACAGGAGTTGGTATGTTGATCTGGAAGGTTGATATTGCATCATAATATTTTTTGATGTATGACATGCGAGTTTCTTTTGGATAAGAAGCAAACAGAGTTGCCGCAATCATCATGTACATGAACTGCGGAGTTTCGTACACCTCGCCGGATGATCTATCCTGCACGAGATACTTGTCCACCACTTGCCTTAAACCAGCATATGTGAATTCAAGATCCCTGTCGTGTTTGATCCATGTGTTGAGTTTTTTCAATTCTGTTTTGGTGTAACTGTCTAATATCGCACGGTCGTACACGCCACGCTTGACGTTTTGAATGATCACATTCACAAAGTGTTTGGGTTGGAACTGTCCGAACACTTCCTTGTAGACGTTCCACAACAGCAGTCTTGCCGCCGCATACTGATAGTTGGGGTATTCTAATGTGATAAGATCATTTGCAGAACGTATCAGGATATCTTGGATGTCCTTTGACGTCATGCCGTTTGTAAATTGTATGTGTGAATTCATTTCGATCTGTGAAGCAGACACGCCTGTAAGTCCTTCGCAGGCCTGTTCAACAACGAAATGCATCTTGTTGACGTCCAGTGGTTCCCTGGATCCGTCTCTTTTTTCTATTAATATTTCTTTTGGATTATTCATGTGATGTTGTAGTTATTATAGAGCCAAAAGGTTCTTTAGTAAACGATTATTTTTGGAAAAGTGTGGATAATTAGGTTAGGTAAATCTTATTATACGATACTTTAATACAGCGTCATCACTTGTAGAAGTGGTTGTATATTGCACTTTGCCTGTGCTGGCCACCACGCTAAAAGTCACTCCCAAACCACCCGCCGGATACCTCTCATCGTCTATGTTCATGGAAGCACTGGTGCCATTGATGTGTAATGTGCCGGACTGTCTTGATGTGCCCCTGCTGATGATGTATTCCACCTTGACATGATTTTCCGAATGTGAATTAAATTGAATGCCTGTGTCTGTTGCGCCCACTGTGTTGTCTGCCAGCGTGACGGAAGATTCCACAGGACCTTCGTGATAGATTGTACCACCCACTGTGCTGACATTGTCTGTGCGATAGAAATAGTTGTGGTGTGCGAAGTTGCCTCCCACGTCGAATTGTATGGCGGTGGTTTCGGAAGAGTCATCCGCGTTCTGTCCAACATCTCTGAATGAACAGTTGGCCACTATGTTTCCTCTTGGATTGCCACCCGCACTGTGTATCTTTACTGCTTCTGCATCTATCTCATAGAATCTGCAAGATGATATCACAACACCGGTTGGACCTGTGATCCTTCCTGCTGTGGATCCATCGGCGGTTTCCGCCAAATTGAAAGCTCTGTACGCAGTCTGGAATTCACTGCTGACGAAGAATATGTCTTGGATGTCGTCATTGGCCTTGACACAGTAGTATGACTTTTCAAATGTGCAATCTGTAAATGTGATTCTTTTGGTCGGCAGGGCCGCAGTTGAATTGAAAGTCACCAACGAAACGACAGCGGGTGACGATGAGTCACCATCCTGTGTGTTGTAGGTTCCTGTGAAATGGCATGATCTAAAATGGATGTCCTCACACTGATCGAGTATGATAAGATCTTTTGCGTGTTGCGTCACGAAATGGATGCCCGAACATTCTATGCCCTGGGGTTTGGCAGCTCCATCATTACCTATGTTGGCTGAAGTGTTGCCATTTCTGTCTGTTGTTCTGATCAAACAGTCAGCACTACCAGAAGTTTGTTTTATAAAAGTAGATTCCATGCCATCGCCTATCAACTGAGTGTAGGGATATAATTTGATCACATCCGAAACTATGTATGTTCCTCCCGGGAACACCAATCTGCGTCTTTCCTTGCCCGTGTTCTCCACGGTCTGTAAATTTGCTATGGCTCTGTTGATGGCCGCTGTGTCATCGGTGGAACCGTCGCCCACTGCTCCGAAATCCTTGACCGACACGTGGTCGTCCAACTTGTTGGAAAGGCTTCTTCTAATGGGGTTGTTGGCATCTGTGCCTGTGACCACAGGAGTCTGTGTGTTTCCTTTGTATGTGTAGGATGTGGCTAAACCAAGTATGTCATCATCTTCTGTGATGATCTTGGTGTTGCCCAGCTCCGGTGCGCCGTCCGCCAAACTGCCGTTGCCGATGTATAATTCTTGTGTGTCCACTGCCCAACCCAGTTCGCCCGCCGCCAGTTGTGGCAACAGTGATTTTACACCGCGTCTGTGCTGTATTCTTGAAATCTGTACGATAGCCATTTGTGTGTATTTATTGACTTAGAGCTTGTAGTAATCTTCTACTCTTGCCAGCCATTTGTCCAGCCAGTAGTCGTAGTGTGTGGGTTCAAGGTCGAACTGCTGATAATTCAAGTCTCTGGAGCACATGAAGATGTGTCCTTCGCGTATTTTAGTGCCGTAAACTTCGTTGTGTGCTTCTGCATAGGCCACCAACTGCAGGAAGTAATCCTCTACCCATTCTTTTTTCTTGGGTTTGTTGGTCTGTTTGAAATCCATTATGGCCGGATTGTTTTTGTACATTCCCACAAGGTCTGTGGTGCCAGAGTAGAGCCCCGGAAAGTATAATGCTTGTTCGATGCCCCATACTTCGTTGACATCAACCAGAGCGTTCTGTATGATCTGATCAGCCATCTTGTTGGCCTGCACATGGACGAGATTGTTGCCAGGTTGTCGTTCTTCGCCACACAGGAATTTTTCCAAGTTGTTGTGCATGGCAGAACCCACGCCTGATGCTTCTTTGACTATCCTCTGTGCTTCCTGTTCGCCCACTCTTTCTTTCCATTCGTTGAGATGGGTCATGTCTTTGGTCTTGGACAGTATGGTGGTCACAGAAGGTATGCGATCTCCCTGTGGAGTTTGATACACTCTGCGGCCTGCTTCATTGATCTGTTCCAGTTTGTGGTACTCAAACTTTTCTACGAAAGGCGGTGGTGTGATGTTACTTGTACTCAAAGTTTTGATATTCCTCATATTTGTTTAACAGAGTTGCGCCGTTCTTGAGATGAAAACGAGTTGCCATTTCTGTGCAGGGCGAAAGTGTGACGAATCTTTCGATGTTGGGTTTGGTTTTTTCTATGTGTTCTTTGACAGCAAATATTATTTCTGTGCCGGCCCCCTTGGTGTAACTCCACACTGTGTAAAAAGTTGCCACAGTGCTTCCAGTCATTCTCAATTCGGATTCGTTCGCAGGAACGTTGTCATTATAGGCCACACAGATCACAGCGTCAATGTCGTTGTGGTATGAGTAAACATAAACTTCATTGGGGGGTGCTATTCTGAAAGCAGTTTCTATATGAGGTCTGACCGGGTCTTTTTGGAAAAGGTGATGCTCGTGCGGATGAATTTTCCTAATCATAAAATATATTATACAGTCTTATGAGCGTTTTTTCAAAGCTCTTTTGGCCATCTTGGAAACTTCGTCGGAACCATCGATGTTCATGGCATTATCACCCGTGGGTTCTACCACTGTGTCTATGGTGATCTTGTCCCCGTCGAAGGATTTTACAAGATTTTTGATCTGTGGATCTGTGCTTATCAAGTTTTTGATCACGTCCGGATTGATAGACATGCCCTGGCTGGACATGAAATCGGACAGAGCATCGATAGGAACAACAGCACCCGTTTCTCGAGCATCTGCTTCCTGTTTGAAGTATTGTAGTACGGTAGCTAAATGGTGTGCGAAATTATCTATTTCGATGATCAGCATTATCTCTCTGCACGACCGGCTGGTTCTGTCCCACCGGCAGCAGGTTCAGAAGCACCAAAGTCGTCTCCACCTTCGATGTCTGCGTCTCCCATTCCATCAGCTGAATCAATGTCCATGTCTGCATCGATGTCACCATCTCCGGCCATTGGTTTAGGCTGTTCGCCTTTCACAATTGACACAGAATCCTGTGCACCTTTTCTTGCAGTGCCCAAAGCATCTTCGAGTGCTTGGAGTGTTGGATTGATTTGATTTGAGAATGAATCGGCAATCTCCTGGCCCATTTCATTCGACATTCTATCAACCAACTCTAAAACAGCAGACGATTTAAGTTCTGCAATCTTTTCATACATGTCTGTGATCTGGTCAACGATGTCCTGTGATGCTAATAGGATCTCGGATGTTTCCATCTCGTTCTCTAAAAGTTTTTTTAATTTCGCTTCGTAGTCTTCTCCTACAATAGAAGAAAGTGTGTTTAGTCTGTTCACGGCTCCTGCCCCTCCCTTGATAAATTTATCTAGTTTTTCTAAGATAGGCATAAAGCCTTTCATTAATGATGCCGGAACTGACTGACCGTTTCGTGCCATTTCCATTGCTCTTCTCGCCATGGCAAAATTTTGCGAACCAACCAATAATCTTAGTGCCGCTGTCTCTCTGCCTGACATCCTATATCCTGCTTCGTCAATTTGATGACCTTGCACAGCGAGGAAATGATTTTTCATCACCTCCATCACTTTCTTTAAGTCGTCTGCCACTTGGTCAACGGTCTTGGCAGCTTTGGGATATTTCTTTTTGATCTCATCCTTGCTCATGCCTTGTTGCATGTCATGGACAACTTTCTTAAATTCGGGAGCAACGATGTCTTCCAGATCATCTTTTGCTGTGTCATCTTGTTCTTTGGTTATGCCACCGTGTTTGAAATCTACTTGGTGTGTCTTGCCATCGCGATCTTGATATTCGATGGATATTCCGTTTGGGCCACCGCCTTGGCTTAAAATTTTGTAACCTTTGGAAGAAAGGTAATCAACAAATTCCTTGGCGTCATCGTCCATGTCTTCCATTCTAATTGTCTGGCCGGGGATGAGTTTGGATTTTTGTTGTTGCATGGACTTTTGATCTTTCTTGTCCAATTTCAATTGACCTTTTTCGTCCGTGTCGAGGTCCATCTTCTTGGTGTCGATGGTTGTGGTCATGCCAGGATTTTCAGGGTCACTCAGTTCAACCTTATCGCCCATGACTTTGTTGACTTTTAATCTTTTTTCCTGTTCTTTGAGTATGAAGTCCAACAATATCTTGTTCTCAACATATCTTGGATTGGATTGCTGGCTGTTGAAACCCATGCTTCTTTCGAAACTTTTAATGGCTTCTCTGGTTGACTGTTCAAATATGCCCAAACTGTCGTCATTCAAGTCAGCAAGTTTCACTGACTGTCCGAAACGCTCAGCGATTATCTGCTGAAGTTTATCCGGCGAAAAAAAATCTATGTTGTCTAATCTCATTGTGTAGTATTTATATTGCACACAGTTTATATTAAAGTGTCATGGTCTTGTATTCGTTGTCTATCTTGTTGCTGAGCAGTATGATTTCCTCTTCCCAGTGCTCAAAATCATCCATCAGATGCGGTTTATCATCTATAAGGCTCTTGTACTTGTGGTAATGTCCCAAAGCGATGGCGTATTGATTGTCCAACTTGGTGAGTTCCTTGAGTTTGGCTTGCAGGCTGTCCGTGTATTGGTTCATCAATGTAGCGATGCAGATGGCCAATTTGTGATTGCAGATGTCCTTTTTGAGGGGTTTGCGATGTTTGGAGTAGACATCAAAGGTCTGTTTCTTATTGCGGATCACCGCACAGTCCCCGACCACCACTCCGTTATGGATGCTCTTGGGCACATATTTGATGATGTTGGATGACCTGGTTAGTTTCCAGATTGCTCGTCTGACAAAGTCCTCAATACTGTGTTTTGACACCATGGTTGTAACTCGGGTTTATTTCTTTCGATCTTGTTGTATATTATTATATGCTTTTTATACAATAAGTCAATGATGGACCAGTCATCTATTGCAAAATAATCAGATTGGTAATCTTCGGTCAGGATGAGTTTAAGCACACGGACTTCTTCCGGACTGATCGATATTGAAAAATGTTTGAACTTGATTTCCACTTTATAGCATCATGATGAGTGCGACCACGGTGGATAACAAACCACCTATGACAGTTGCCGCGGATCCGATGATGATTTTTGAAGTGCGTTTGGACTCATCCACCATGGTGTTCTTGAGATCCTTGACCGCATCTTCCACGCCACCCAATCTCTGCTCCAGACGGTAATAGCGTTCAGCACATAGATCGACGTGTGCTTCTAAGCTTTTCTTTTCACTTTCGTATTGAACTGCTGTTCTTTCCATTTAAATCATAGCGTCCTTTCCACGCTCCGTGGTTGCCTATGATTGCCTGTGTGAGCCTATTCTTTCGAATATTTATTACAGCACTTGCCGATTAAAGTAGATGTTTTTCTTGAGGTGGTCTTTGGCATCGAATATTTCGGGACTTATGGTTGCAGATTCCATTAGGTCTGCTATGATGGGTACCTGGTGCACATCTTCATGCAGTCCTCCCAAAGGTCCGCTCTTATTTTCGTACAACATGCTCTGTTCCACAGTGAAACTGATTATCCACACATTGTGGTGACCGCCGAAGTTTTGCCCGAAATCATAGTTTTCCATGGATTGGTTGGCCATCAGCATGACTTTGATGTTCATGGGGTTAGCCCTCAGTGATACACACTGCAAGATGCTGTTCAAGTTCTGTCGCTGGAGTGCTGATGCGTCTGTGATGTCGACCAGAGAATATCCGACTATGTGCTCTTGCATGATAATATTTTATATGATTTTTTTGGGAATGTAAAGCGGTCCTGGATGAACCGCTTTACTGTATTTAAGATTATTCTTTGTCGCCGAATTTTGCAACAATCGATAATGTGCCTGCCGCATAGTAATCACCTGTTGTTGTTGATGGGTTTCCGCCACCTTCAATTAACAGATCGCATGAAGTTGATGATGCTGGTGTAAATGCATCTTCAACACCGATTACTGTGTATGCTTCTGGTTGTGCAGCTCCAGTTACTATTGAAGCTCCTGATGCTAACCCATTCACGATACCGTCGATTTGTGATTGTGAAATTGCTCCACCACCAACGCCGACGTTTACAACGAATTGAGTTTTACCTGCGCCTGATCCTGGTTTTACGCCTACGAATCCTGCTCCTCTTGATATTGCCATTGTTTTATCTCCTTATGCCCACGCTCCGTGGACTTTGCATGTATTTATGGTATTTTAGATAAAAGAAGTGGACTCAGCAAACCTAATACGGTTTCTTGCATCGTATTTGAGTGCTTCTGTGTTGTTCTCTAAAGCATTGGCCATGTTTTCTGTGAATTCATCGTATGATTCTACAGAATCAAATGTCAACTTGCAGGTGTACTCGAGTGTGTCGTATCCGCTTTCTTCGATGGATACTAATTTGCCTGAGTTCACAAATTCTTGTTGTTGTTTGTGATCATCCAACCAAAATTTCAAGTAAGGCTGTTTGAGATCATCGTATGTTCCCTGTCTGTCGCCTGCCTTGATTTCACCGTTCACAATGTCTGTCCAACAGTCATTGTCCTCATTGTATGGACCTGCACCGTAGATGGTGGCCCACCAATTTGGCTTGTCTTCGAAACCAAGCATCATCCATGGGTTGTTCACATGTGAAGTCAATGGAAAAGACCATTTGATGTCCAGTGAAGGTCTTGTGATTGTTTGAGTTGCTAGGAATTTCATAATTCTATTTATTTTGGAAGTGTTGTTCTAAAGGTGAAAAACGGGCAACTTTTAGATTGCCCGTTGTTTCTTGTATTATTATTTGGATTTGTAAATGTGATATAAAACCCAAACAGCCACCAAGCCTAAAAGTCCTTCTGAACTTAGTCCTGATAGTATTGCTTGTACATTTGCGATCACAGATATATTTGGCCAGAAAGGAATTCCTGATCCTCCAAATAATACCTCTAATACGATTCCTAAAGCGATTAAGGACACGCCCACATCTGCTAGAGATGAAGCCCATCCTTTGATAGATTTAATAATATCCATCTTGTCTCCTTTATGCTGACTTGATTGTCAGTTTCTACTGACACATTTGATGTCAGTTGTAATATTATAGCGGAAATGTTGAAAAAATAAAAGTGTTATATTTGGTTATTACCATCTGTAGACGGTGTTAAACCCATAGAAAAAGGGGGACATGCCCCCTTTTCCTTAAAATATCTGTGGATTAAGCTGCGCCTCTTCCATCAAACATACCGATAACTTCTGACTTCACGCCAGCAAGATCGTCATGTCCGTCTGCAGATAAATGTGAAATTTTCACACCAACCGAACCAGCTGAGTCATCTGAGATAGCCGCTCTGATGGCTGTTTCGATGTCTACTTCAGCTCCCGACTTAACAGTTGAGTCATCACCTGTTGATGCACCTGCTGATGCTGGAGCGTCAAACATTTCTGGTCCACCTTCAACGATGTATTGGTACACGTCGATCGAGTTGCCAGCTGTGATTGCTGAGTTGTATTTTGCGTCTTCGGTTGTTGCTTTTCTACCTAAGTAGTAGTTCACCGCTAACAGTGTTCCACCTGATGAGTTGACTGCGTTGGTAACCGCTTGCCATGTTGAACCATCTGATTCTGGTGTCGTTGCTGATCCTGAATAGTTCTGGTTGAATAACACTTCGATGAATGTTAGTGTCTTTCCTGTGAAAGACTGTCTTCTGATCATATTAGTTGATCTATTTTTTGTTACGGGCATATGAGTACTCCTTTTTGTTTATTTCTCAATGTTCCTATAGGGGGTGTCAGTAAACTGGATATCTAGAATTGTTTACTCAACTGCTTTATTTAGTTGCTCTTTTGTTTCAAACATAGTATAATGAAACTGTGGATACGATATTAGTAATACCTGCGAGAATGCAGTCGACCAGACTGCCCGGCAAACCATTACTAAAACGCAAAGGCATCACACTGATCGAAACAGTGTGGCGCCAATGCGTCCAGACTGGTTACCACGTGGTGGTAGCAACTGATCATCCTGAAATCGCCCGCGAAGTCGAATCGTTCAGGGGAGATGTTGTGATGACCAAACCAGAGACACCCACCGGCACAGACAGATGTGCTGAAGCGGTCTACCAACTGGACTACAAGTATGTGGTGAATGTGCAGGGTGACATGCCCTACATCACGCCGGAACAAATCGTATCATGCCAATCATTGGTCAAACAGTTCGACATAGGCACACTCATATATGACATGGCACTGCAGGAACAGACCAATCCCAACTCTGTCAAATGCATAGGAGTTGAACATCACAAAGTCAAACACGACGTGTATGAGTGCAAATGGTTTGGCAGAATGGCAGTGCCTTATGGTTTCCATCACGCTGGCATCTATTCATACAGGATGAACGCACTGAGGCAGTACCAAAGATTGCCACAGGGCAAGTTCGAGCAGATAGAACGATTGGAACAACTGCGTTGGTTAGAAAATGGTTTCAGGGTGTTCGCCAAGGAAACCACTCCCATCGAGGGAGAGATCAACACTCCTGAAGATTACGAAAAATGGTGTGCTTAGGATTCTTTGGCCCAGTTCTTTTGGGCGTTGAAATTTTGCTGAGAAAAAGTTAATCTATCGACCAACTTGACTGCTTGGCCGTCGTTGTCTATGGCCACATACCCTTCCGGATTGGTGACTTGAAAACCCTTATCGGTCTTGATGAACTGTTTGGTTGATTGCACAGAGTTGATCTGTGATAGAATCGAACTCTTCATGGCGACAGTGAGATTGTGTATCTGGAGGATGGTCAGTATGCCTTGTGTGTTGTCGGAGAATAATTTGCCCATCAATTGGACCATTTGATCGCGTTTGCTTTTGGCCTTGTCGGTCTTGAGTTTTTCTTTATCTTTTTCTTGCACATCTCTGTAGTAGTTCAAGAATGACTGCATCATCTGTTTGGGATTGCCACCCATCTTGCCCTTCCTCACTTGTTGGTTGATGAACTGCAACATGAACTTGGTAAACTCTTGGTTGGTGCTGAGCTTCATCCATAGAGGCATTGGCACCGAGTCGATCAATTGCTCTATCTGGGCGACTTGTGTTTTAAGCGATCTCACTTGGTCGGATGTGAATGTTGCCGACCCGGTCATGTCTTTGAAGTAAGCGTCATCATACCAAACATTGGAATCTTGGCCGAACTCTCCCACGTCCACACCGAATTGTGCGTCCAGGTTGTCCAACGAATCGCCCGTGTACTGAGTGTGGAACACGATGCCGATCTTGGCCTTGGTTATTTGATCATACAGTTTGCTACCCTTCTGGACAGCATAAGTGATGGTGTTGGGAGTGAATGTGAGATAGGCTTCTCCGTCTATCCTTTCGGGTTTGATGTCTCCTGGTGTGAACATTAGGTCTCCCTGGACCACTCCGTTGATGTTGAGGTTGGCCAGATACCTGAGTGCATACTTTAATTTTTTGTTGAGTCCTTGTGCTGGATGATTACGGTCAATGTCCTCGAAGGTGTAGTTTATCTTTGGTGTGCCGGGATTGAACACAGATTTGGTCCCCACGAAGAATTTCTTCTTCAAGGGATCTATTCCGCATATGATTGCAGGAGCACCGTCCCACTTGACAGTCATCCTCACCGTGTTGTTGGTGGAACCGGCCATCATGTTGACCAAACCGTTGAGATAGTTCACGGCGGATTTGGCTCCTACCAGTCCATTGCGGATTATGTCTTCTTCGATGTGATAGAGATGTACATTGACATCTTCCTTAAGGAATTGGTTAAATCTCATCCTTGCGTTTCAGGCTGTTGTAGAACTTTTTGTGTTCGAGATCACGCACAGAGTTGATGAACTTTCTGTGTAGATCCTGTGCCTGCTCCTTGGGATAAACGTCATACATTTCCTTTATAAAATTGATAGCAGACTCTAATATGTGCAGGCCTTTGCTTTCTACAATGTTCTTGCGAGCTGATCCTGGTGCACATGAGGCTATTTCTTCAAGTATGGAACGGGTATGGCGCTTCATTGTTTATATTTAACCAAAAATAAATAATCATAATGATACATGATTTTACCCTACATAGCAAGCTCGCAGAATATGTCTATCTTCCTCAAGAGCAATTTATGGGCAAGATCAAGAGAGAATTCAACCTATCCAGCGAATTTAGGTCATATGAAGGATCTGAAGTGGCTGTATGCTGGGACAATGATAGATTGATCATTGTGTGCAGAGGCACACAGGCAACATCTTGGAACGACATCAAGGCAGATTTGAAGGCTTACAAAACCAAATTCAGAGGAATCTGTTGGGCACACGATGGGTTCAAAGATGAAGTTGAAAAGAACTTGGATTGGGCAGTTGAAGTTTCACATGCCAATGGATCACACAGAAAACGAGTTTCTATTTGTGGACATTCACTGGGTGGTGCTATGGCACATCTATTTGCTCTTTACTTTGCTCATGAACTGGAACATCATGTAGAACTTTACACATACGGTTCACCCAGAGTGGGTGGATGGTCCTTTGCCAAAGCATTTAAGTCATGTGGTATTAAAGCACACAGATTTAGAAACAACAACGACATTGTACCCACAGTTCCGTTTGCCATCATGGGATACAAACATCAAGGTGAATTACACTACATCAACCACTATGGTAATATCAGAAAACTTACAGCTTGGCAGAAGTTTAAAGATCAATGGCGTGGTAGGTTCCGTGCTTGGCAGAAGGGTCAACCCTTCGACGGAGTTTTCGATCACTCGATAACTTTATACTCCAATAAGATTTCCAAACAGTTTTAATTGCTGATAGAGGTATTTGGCAAATTCCGCATGATTGTGGGCAGGGAAATGCCCCCATCCGGCAAACTGCAAGTTGTCAGGATCGGATGAAAAATCTTCCAAACCTTTGCGTCCGAGCACCACAGGCTCGATCTCTCTCCAAACTTTGTCTGCGTAATCAGATATGGATGGATGCACTCTCGACAGGGCGGGATCTTTAGGGAACAGATCATTGATGGTGCAGGGCGCTATCATCAACGACAGTTTGTGTTGTTCAGCAAACACCTTGGTCAACTTCAACCAATTCCAAAACCACCAAACGAATTGATCGTGTGGCCATATGTCCAACAACATTTTTTTCTGTTGTTCCGAGATGGTGTCGGAAAGAAGATTTATTCCAGTAGATTGGACATGGTCGTTTTCGAACTGCATGGTTGTGATCCGGTCAGGCAGTGTGTTGCCGATCAACACAATGTCGGTCTCTCGTATTCTTCCATCACGCAAGTCTTCCACCATGTCCCAATATATTTTTTCCTGAGATGCTCCAGGCATGGCCCTGTTATCGCATTCTAATCCCAGCATTTGGGCAAGTTGATTGGGATATGACAAACGGTTGTTGATAGCAAGGCAGCCTTCCTGTTCAAACCAATTCCACACAGTCTTTCCTTTGTGGATGGTGGATTCGAACTTGGCCACGGTGCCGGTTTTCTTTTTCATTTGATTGCATTCATCGAAACCGATGCCGAGGCAGTGATGATCACCCAACTCCTCGCCCATGGTGTTAGAACAACCGTAAGCGATCAGTCTGTTGTACTTGCTACGAATAGTCTGGCAAAGGTCCACCGTACTTCTTGCCTTTGATTTTTTTACCACCCACTGTGGTTCTCTTCTTGCCTATCTTGTGAGATTTGTCGCCAGATCTGCCTCTCAGTCCCTGTGACTTGCAGGATGCCAACCATGATGCTGGCAGTGATGAATTGGGGCGGGATGATTTACAAACCTTAGCGGGTGCGGCTCCTATGGCTTCATTGGGGAAAAGTTCTATGAGTTTCATTTCTTTTTCCTACCTCTAAATTTGGGAACACCGGTCATGAATGGTCTTGAAAACCATAATTTGAACCAATCCGGATCTCCAGGTTTCAACCCTAACTTGCGTTCTTTCTTACGCAGATTGGTTGCCGTCACAGACATGTTCTCTCCTGTGGATTGTTGCTGTCCTGTTATACCCGCGAGTTTCTTGAGTTCTTCCAGAGTCATACTGCTATTTAATAGATGAAGTGTGGTTCAATTTGTTTTCCAGGAATGCCACTGTGTCCTGATAGGTTCTGTTCAGCACTTCGAAGTTGTTTACTAATATGGATTTAAGCAAAGTACTGGTTATGCACTTCTCTAATTCTATGGCCGCGTCCAAGGCCTTGTCCAATCTCACATATGGATCGGTTTCTTTGTCGTAGGATTCATCGATGATGGTGTCGAATGTCTGGTATCCCAATGAGCGAAGGTTCTTTAGGAAGAAAGGAGTGCTGAGCACCACGAACGGATGATAGTTGAACATGGGCCTACAGATCTTTTCCGTCACCCAGAACTCTTCTGTAGTGGCAACGCCTTCAACTCCTATATCGTTGGTTTCCGCCACTATGGAAAT
>Ga0222714_10000842_pt1 | contig 34921 bp, 36 predicted proteins | sample C33_3DmetaG_FD_165048 | JGI IMG/M metagenome (GOLD analysis project Ga0222714, IMG submission 165048) | Estuarine water microbial communities from San Francisco Bay, California, United States - C33_3D | ecosystem: Environmental > Aquatic > Marine > Unclassified | place: USA: California... | reverse complement strand
GTACATCATTTTAGCATTGTTAACTGCTTCAATGGCTGAGTCATCATTGTCATCAAATAAGAAAGTATGATCAACTGCCTTGAGGTTTTGTATGATAGGGATTCTATCTGTGCTGGGCATAAAAGGGCGACCTTTCTTGCGGGTGAGCCAACTATCGCTGTTAACTCCAACTATCAGCATGTCACCCAGATTACGTGCTGAATTGATATAGTCTATATGTCCTTGATGTAAGGGATCCCAACCGCCCGTTACTAGGACTACTCTATTTAACATATGGTTCTTTTGGAGGTCTTAACACACCAACTGGTTTGAGTAAATTTGTGCCTTTGACTTTTTTGGGTGCTTGTTTTAGTGTTTTACGTTTACTTTCTGTTTCCGTATTAAACACACCTAGCTGTTCAGGAATCTCAGGTGTTCCTGGTAATGTTTCCCATTGATGTAGATAATCAACGAAATAATTTTCTCTATCTAACCAAGGGTAAACTATTTCTTCTTGTTTAACATATCCATTCTTATGGATGCTCTTGATCACACTGAGATTTAACAAGTTCTTTTCTATCAGATCTGTCCAGGTGGTGGTTTCTGGGTCCATTGGTTCAACATGAGACTTGTACACTGCTATGTTTATCCACGGATCATTAAATTTCTTTAGTAGATAAGCATCATTGCAATCGAATCCACTAACAGCCAACATATAGATTAAATTAGTTGGGGTGAAATGATGGTAACAGTGGTTTGGAGTTAATGAATAATATCTATTGTCTAGGACTCCGCTGGTTTGTTTAACGCTGATGATCAACATGCCGTCTGCGGTCATCATCTTGTTCCACTGCTGTAAGGTTTGTAATGGGTTTGGTGCATACTGTAGACAATCATGTGCAAACATTAGATCTATGGTAGCCGGAAATAGATGAGTTCCATTAAAATTCTTTTCTACTTTATGTACATTTTTTCGTTTAACCACTTTTTGTAATTGTTGGGGATCCTTGTCCACGGCAAAGCAATTAAAATTATAGGGCACTGGTGGTTCATCTCTGGATTCTAAGGTAGCGAACCATTCAACATCTTCACCAGATCCACAGCCCATGATCGCGATGTGTTTCAAACTGTCAAGGAACGCATCATATTCTCTGAGTTGATCTAAAATTTCTAAACTATGTCTACTAGCCAATTGATGCGTCCTCCATTCCTGCTGTGCGTAATCTGGTCACGTGTCCTAGCATGAAGTTCTTGCTTTCCAGACCTTTCATTATACCCAGCCATTTGTTGCGTAGCAGGGCCACTTCGTTGATGATGGTCTCAAAATCAATGACCTCATCCTCGCCCTCTGCATACTTTTCAGCGTCTCTCGACGTTAATGCTCGTTGGTAGGCTTCTAGATATTTTTTATAATGTTTTTGACGTATTTTACGCAGTTGGATATTTAGATAGTTTAAAACTGCTTCTATCTCTTGTAATTGATTAAATCTTCGTTCAGTGATGCCTGGTAAGCCAGCAAGATTTTTTTCTATGTTCCCATAGACCCCCACTTCCTTCTTGGCTTCATCTAGTTCTCTTTCGTAGTATTCTATAAAATCAGGAATGCTACCAAGGCTAGCAACGATTCGGCTATACCACATCAATAATCCTCATCTTCGTCTTCGTCATAGATTGGTTCTTCAACATCATCACCAAGGTACTCTTGTACCGCTCTTTTGAGATAACTATCAGTTCCAGCAAACAATTTAAGATCATGCTCAGTGATGTTTTGATCAGCAACCACGCTGACCACGTGATCAGCGGCCGCTTGTCGATCTTTTGTCGGTATGTACTCTTTACAAGTAGTCCACATTTCTCCAAGAACATCAATTTCTATAGTCATTCTGCAATTTCTCCTTCAACTCTTTCTGTTACAGATACTGCTAGGTCTTCCTCGACTACTGCAACTGGTGCATTGTCAATTTTACCCGGGTTAGAGCTAATTTCTTTCATGATCACATCTAAACAACCTTCTTCATTTGATTCCCATGCTTTACGGAACTGTTTAATTTCTGTACCGGTACTGGTCACATACATCAGTCTATTACCATCCTTCTTCAGTAGTCCTTTTGATTCTAACATATCAGTTAAACCGCTGTATGGATTCATGCCTGTTTCATATGGAATCTTAACCTGTACTGATTCGAATGGTTTAGCATAGCGAGTTTTCATGATCTTACAGGCCGCTCTGATACCTTTGACTTCAGATATCTTATTACCATCCTCATCCTCTTTAAGTTTAAGTTTCTTCATGGCAACAACGATACTTGACGCATAGATGAATCCTTGTCCACCTGATATTTTATCATCTGGATCAAACATGTCCTGTGAAGCGTAAGTGTGATTGGTTGCTACTAGTCCAATATTTAATGAACCAAACATATTAACACAGTTACGAACCAGTGCTGTCAATGCCTTAGGCTTACGGCCCATGTCACCTTTCAAGTCACCTGCTTCAAACTGATTGACATCTGTCGGAGTAAGCATCATACCCAAACTGTCTAAAACAAATAATACCTTTGGCCTTTCTTCAATTGGCAATGCTTTATACTCTTTAACGAAGTCAGTGATAATTTTAGCCACATCGTCAATCATAGCCACGTTAAGTTTGAGTAGTTTGTTCTCACTGGTGTCAACGTCCAAGGCTTTTAACCAATCTTCATCCAAGGCGTTTTCCGTATCAACCAGAATAACATAGATGCCCTGTTCCTGGGCATGTCGTATTAGGTTACCTGAACAGATGAACGATTTACCCGCGCCAGATTCGCCCGCAAACACAGTTACCTTACCCAATGGTACTCCCTTATGGAAGTCACCACTAATCAAATAGTTTAGGGTATAATTGCCTGTGCTGATCCAATCCGTTGGATCATTAAAACCAATACCCAACCCATCAATGCTTTTGGTAATGGTCTTTCTGAATTTACTTACATCAAATGGTTTTGCCATGATTATTGCCTCTCTAATAAATTATACAAATTTGTAAACACTCGTTTACTGTCTAGATTTCTTCTTTGATCAATCTTACTTATTTCTTCAAGACAGTAATTGGTTTTCTTTTCTATGGACGTCATGACATATTGTAACATATTTTCATAACTGTTTTCAAGAAGAAAACCAGGTTTTTGATTGATTCTTTTTACCAACTCGGACTTAACCAAATCTAAGATGTTATCTGGCAGGTGTCTTATGTTTAGGTGTTCTGGGTTGAGCATAGGCCCAATTATGAAACTATTGTTATGGAAACCAATTTTCTGTAAGAAATCAACAGTGCCAAACACTGATAATGGGTTTAAGAAGAAGTGTAGCATGTTAAAACTGATCTTATGATCTAACTCTCGAATGTGCTCTAAATTATCTAAAAAGTCCTGCCATTTACTACCATAACGTATATATTCATATTCCTGTTCTACGGTTTCTAAACTGATAGTCCAATGCACATTGGAAAATTTCGTTAATAGATCAAACACACGTGTTCCTGTCTTACTTAAATTGGTGTTCACCCTGATATTGACATTGGGATTGCGTTCTAACAACTCTGTCAGTAACAGCTCATTTTCTTTCATTAGCAATGGCTCACCGCCTGCCAGGTAAACGTGTTTGAGTTTAGGAATACTTCCAAACACATATCTCTGAAGTTGTTCAACCCTTTCCTTGGGTGGTTCTTCTATTTTTATTTTTAATTCCGACGCCCACTTGCTTGAATATTCAGGACCACAGTATACACAAGCAGAATTACACACATTACTCCATCTGATGTCTATTTTTCTTAGATCAAATTGATCAACAGAATCATATGTGTCCATTGGCACATCTTTTAGTTCTTTAAGATAAAAGATGCGATCACTGATGATGTCAAAACTCTTTCTTCCCTGTTCGAGATCATAACAAACATCACAACCGAGACCAGGGTCGCCTAATAGCATGTTTTGTTTGGTTTCAGTGTTGTTGGATAGTATGTCGTGTATGCTTTTATCTTTAAGATTGCCAATTGGTCGTTGACTGCGAATGCAATTTAACACATCTCCGTTTGAGTTGTATTGGAAGCCAGTCCACGGAATAGGACAGAAATGTTTGTTAGTTAAATATTTCTTTGGATCCATTCATATACCTCTTGAGCATATTCATCAACATCTCGATACGCAGGTGGACGTTGCCCTGGTTGGGTGGCGATCATGCCTGGCCTGACTAATAATTGCTTAGGCCATGTGTTTCTCTTTTCTAATAGTTCTTGTGCTAGTTCCAGTGATTTTTTCTGTATCAGATATTCGTCCCATTCAACCTTTGGTGGCACCATGCTAGCGGTCATCTCAGTGCTGATATTTACTATATATTTTTCTTGTCCTTGCCAACGTCTGACCATTTCAAATAACAGTTCAGTCTGGGCAAATCCTACCTGTGCATTATTAATTAACATATCACAAGGTTCAATAGTACCAGCAACTCTCGGTAAACTTCTTATGTTCAATCCATTGCGTCTACTAAGACCAACAACTTCGTGACCATTTTGTTCAAACAATTTTGTTAATGCTTGACCAATGCCTGCTGAATGCCCTGTAATTGCTACCTTCATGCCAACATATCCAATGGTTCGTTATGGAAGGTGAAACTTGCTACAATTCTAGGTATTTCTACCCCGGATGTTCTTTCCACGCTATGCGGAATCTGTGAATTAAACACCACCGGCAGTTTCATATCATGTAGTTCAGCTATTATTTTGTCTCCATCATACCAACGATTAACCCATCCATCGGTGTTGATTACAGGAAAATTAATTTTAGCAACCACTGGTGGTTCGTCCACATGTTTAGGTAGTTGTCCATCTTCAGTGATCACCGTCACGGCCGCATGTCTGGGCACTAGTTTCTTGTCTTTAAAAAATTCCAATAGTTCAGGTACAGCATATAATAATTCCTTACACTCAATGAAGTGCCATACCATATTTGGATCTATAGGTTTTTCAAGGACATCTGTTTTATTAATGACAAACTCCAATATCCCAGCACGTATTTGATTAATGTTATCACAAGGAATTTCTACATAAGGATTCATTCGTAGTAATCCTCAAAATATATATTACGCAGTTGATCTTGTTGTTTTATGTATTGCTGTAGTTCAACTTCATTGTTAGGCCACTGAGCCGCATGATCTTTAAATTCATTTAACAGTCCTTGGGTTAGGCTATTCGTATGGCGTATGTCTAGCACACTGGGTTCATTTAATAATGCCCAAGAATGATCAATTCCGTTCTTCTGGGCAAAGGCAACTATGTTATCAAAGTCCCCAACATTCAAAGCACTGACAGTTGTCCATAGGTTAAGGTCAACACCCATGGCCTTATAAGCCAAAAGATTTAATTCAAACTTGTCCCAGCTAACAGGCCAACGCACATATTCATATACACGACCCACTCCATCCATACTGGCCGTAACAGTGACTTTTATTCCCCGTTTGATCAACAGTTCAAGTTCCTCAATGATCAGTCCACAGTTGGTATTAACTCTCACACTTCTGACATTCTTGGGCAGGTTGGCTAGAATATGTTTATAATTTTTACTAGCACTGGGCTCGCCACCATTGATGTCCAGATGTGCTATCCGATCCAATGGCAATGACCAAAATCCTTTTGAATTGTCCACTATAGGATACTGCTTACTTTTCAATCCACCGATCAGGGTACTGTGATATTCATTACAGGTCTGACAGGCCGAATTACACACGTTATCCAATACTCCGCCAACTATAAGATAGTCAGCCAGTGTCTGCGTTTGATCAAATTTAATAGCATTCAGCCTGATGCTGGTGTTGTTGAGTTTTTCTGTTTGCTCACAACGTTCACATTCCTTAGGCCAACGATCCTCTGCCATTGACTGTTTGATTTTGTCTAACCATGGGCTGGAATCCAATTGGTCAAGTGAATCAAATTGTGGGCCATTGGTCATGTGACCACAACGGCTAACTGTGCCATTGGGATTAAATCGAACAAAGTGGTCTAGTCTAGGGCAGTGCATATTTTATTGTAAGCCACGCTATCTTTAGATTTGATTAAATCTAAGATCTCTGTAAATGTTAATTCAGTACCTATTAGGTCTACTAGATACTTATCTATATTTAAATATAAAGAATTGTGTTCGTTGTTGGTCAATTGAACCAGTTCTTGTTCACTTAAGATTCTTTGTTCAACTGGTTTAATTGCAAGTGGTGTAAACTCTTTTAATTCATCCATGCCATGTAAGATTAATTTACACGCAGGATTGGTGAATTTGTTCAAGTGTACTAGCCAAGATATCTGTGGAGCATAATGCCTATTTAGAAACAGATAATTCTCAACAAAGTACAATATGGTCTTGGGATCTAATTTTGGATTATCTCGTAAGAGGTTATACACATAGGTATTAATGCCAGATAGAAATCTTTCCAATGGCTCTCTTAAAATAACATGTATCTGGTCACATCTGTAAATTTGTTGGTTGAACAGTGTCCTATGGTTATTCTGTTTAGCATGTTCCGTAAGACTACTGCTACCATTTTTAAAAATGGGATAGATGAACCGCTGTGAACTTAGTTCAATTACTTCACAGCGGTTCGGGTAGATTATATCATCTATCCTGGACAACATCGAAATGACAACCCCTTGTGATTACGATGTCTTTTGACGATTGCGTATCATCGCAAGGATGTCTTCAGCACGGGCACTTCCACCTGCTGGTGTTTGTACTGGTGCTGTGGGTGTCGCTTCTGCCACCGGTGTATCTAATGCACCATTGTCTTCAGCGATCGCAGGCTCTGCCAACGGTGTAGCAGGTGCTGGTGCCGTTGTTGGAGCAGGCGCTGATTCAGTAGGTGCGTTAGCAGTTACCACTGTAATGCCTCTCGGTTTGTAGTAAGCACCCCAACGATCTGCGTCATAGGCCTGACCGTCAACTGATGCTTCGAACATTTCCTTGATTACCTTGAGCTCAACCTCACTTGGTTGCTTTGGTAAAAACTCTGTCAGATTATATAGACCATACTGATCAATGGCGGCCTGTTCCTCTGCTGTGATCGCAGATTCCTTACGTGACCATTTTGAAGTAGAATAGTCAGCATAACCACCTTTAGATGTCTTAGTAACAACAAAGTCTAAACCACCTTGGTAATCTGTTGGAAGATTTTCTAATTCTGGATCCATCAGAGCCGATTTGATCAAATTAAAGATCTGTGGGCTAATGATAAATCTACGAATTGGATTTGCTGGTGTTTGGTCGTCTGCTAGAGCATTTTCACGAACAAACCCCTGGAATAGATATGATTTTTTCTTCCAATATTTACGACCCATGTCCTCTAGTGCTGGATCTTTAAACCAAGTTCTAACTTCTGCCAAGACCGGACATGCTTGACCATACATTTCCACGCATGGAACTTGCACTGTCACAGGTTTACTGTCTGCTTGTCCTTTAACACCCGCAAAAGTCAAGTTGATCATCAAACGTTCAGCCCAAAAGAAATCATTCTTTGTGTTGCCGTCTGGTAAAAATCTAACTCTTGTTGATGAGCCCTCTGGAATGTTCCAGTGTGCGTAGATGGCGTTGTCGCCTTGTGATTGACCGCCTTGTGTGCGGTTTTCTTGTGCTTGTAACTTTGCACGGATTTCTGCTAAACTTGTTGCCATGGTATTTCTCCTTAATAAATTGCCATAATGTTTGTGCCTAAAACGCATAACACTCTTGTATTATACGCTATGTTTATTTATGCCGCAAGAGTTTTTTTACCAAATTTTAGATGAACTTGGTTTCTACTATTTCAATTATCTTCGCAAAATTTTTGGAATTCTCTTCAATCGAATCGATCGCTTCGTGATTATCAAAAGACATGGTGTATCCTAGCTCTTGTACTGTGTTGCTGAACTCTAGACGTCGACGAGTTCTTTCTTTGTATGTAAGAGAAGGATTTGTTTTGTTAAACCAAATGTTTGGATTCTTGGATACAATTATGTTTTTGTTAGTTAAATTTTGATTGTATACAGGTGTACCGGGGTGCATGCTCATTACGTGGCCTCCTTGCACCTGATAAATTACTTTGTTAGCTAAATGCTTGTATTTTTCCAATAGGTCTAATGTGGCCTGATGATCATCTAATGTTTCTGTAGGATATCCAATTAAGAATAATAACGCACACTTAATATTGTACTTTTCCATAAATTTTAAAGAATGATCCAGATCATCATTACTAAAATGCTTGCCCATTTCAATTCGCATGCTTTCACTGCCTGTTTCTATGCCTATCTCTAACAATGCCGCACCTGAGTTGGCTATTCTTTTCCAATATTCCTCTGGACTTTGGTTAGCACGTCTTATGATAAATTGTCCGGCCCAATTGAATTTAGGATACTGTATTTTTAATTCTGACAGTCCATCTAATAGTTTTTCAAACACGGGCAATGATCCATTTACCAAACTGTCGGTAAAATGGATGTAAGCATCAGGAATTATATCTAATATGTTCCTGATTTCAGATAAAATGCTGTCTGGTGTCCTTTGTGAAAATTTCCAATGCTCGTGTATTTCGCAAAATGTACACTTACGTATGCACCCTCTGGATCCACTTACAGGTATCCATACTCTTGTGTTGTCTTTATTTGCATAATATGTATAAGTGTTGATGTCATAGTCTCTGTATGAAGGCACGTAAGGAGCCGACATTGGTGTGAAATTTAGATCTGCTGTTAACCCAAACCGATCACATAAAAACTTCGGCCAAGCAACTTCGCCATCACCATCAATGACCAGATCAGCCTGCATCAGAACTTCACCGTTGATGCTGTTCTTAATTCCAGAACCGCCTGCAACAATAAACAAAGAAGGATTTAGTTGTTTGAGTTTAAGATATAGTGCTTCAGCACAAGGTCTATTTTGATAGGTAAAAACACTAAAAGCCACGGTATCGGGATCATGCTCTAACACCATTCTTGCCCATTCGTCTGTGGACGCATCAGATACTAAATTTAAATCTAGTACAACATTGTCAATACCCAACCAATCACATGCACCTGCTAAGACTGCGGGTGCCGCTGGTAATGCCCAAAAAGGCATAGGAGGGAAATTACAAATGACTATTTTCATATACTTACTTATCGGCCAAAAAGAAAGGCACTATAAAAGTGCCCTTCCCTACGCTTTAGTTGCTTCTTATTTGATGCCTGATAATCTCTTAATGTCTATTAATTCGTTGTCTTCATTGGTTACCCCGTAGTCTGACATTGGTTTGCCACCTTTTGGAGTTGGTCCTTTGCCATGTAGATCAAATATGTCCTTTAGCATGTCAAGGTATCTTTTTACTGCGTTTGGTTTGTCATCTTCACTGGTTAAATCAGTAAAGTGTGTTACTGTCGTTTGTCCATTATCCATATCAACTACTAGAGCGTTACTGTGTGTAGTTGATACTTTATCTACTGTACCTGTTTGTCCCTTGTCCTTGACATATACTCGCTGTCCTACTAATTTTTCTAATTTTTCATGTGCCTCGTATAAGTCATCGCCTTCTTTCATTTGCTTTAGGTCTTTACTAATGTATGCTGGTTTGCTTGGGTCCTGTCTTAAGCCTGGTGTTTTTACTTCTTCCCAATCTGATTTTTTAGTTTGATACTTTTTCTCAAATTCTTCATCTGATAAGTCTGTGAGATCCATTGATAAGTCTTTCATCTTGCCTTCTTTCATCTTGTCTTTCTTGCCCATAATTCCAAGATCATCTGTGTATTTTCTAGGATTGTTGAATCCAGGTTGACGATAATTTTTTTCATTATCTTCTTCCAGATCATCAACATCAACATACTTGCCTTCGCCATCACAGTCTGGGCAATCATGTTTTTTATGTTCTTCATCGCGATATTCACCTGCGCCACGACAAGTTGGGCATTCATATTCTTTGTCTTCTTCAACGCTTTCATCTGCGGCCACTGCTGATGCCCAGTCTTTAGGTCTTTCCTCTTGTCTGCCTTGATCACGAACAAAGCCATCTGGACTTAGTTCTTTAATTTGTTCCAATACCTCTGGCATATTGTTTTCTAGCCAAAATACTACTAAACTATTACAATCTGCTTCTGGGTCCACTTCTGCCAATGCTTCAATGTCATCATATAAATTGTCATCACCAATGTATTTGCCAACGGCGTTGGTACCATTCATACCATCTACTCCACACTTGATTGGCTTTCTTAAGAGCTCGGCAAGTCCTTTAACGTCTTCGTCTGTTTCTGGAATGTGCCATGTACCTTCGCTTATTCTATTAGCCCATGATTCAAATTCTTTTGCAAATGGGTTATTATTTTCTTTCATCATCTGATATGCCTTATGAACTAATGGAAGTGCTTGTTCTACTCGCTCATCCATTACACGTTTTACAAATTTATCTTTAATATCATTTACATCAATGTCTTGTTCTTTTATTTCACTAGGCTTAAAGTTTTCTTTAAATTGATTATAACCTTTCTTGCCTTTCATTTTGTTAAGAGTATGTTTTAACAGTCTATGATAGTCAAATGCGGCTTCTAACATACCTTGTGTTTCTTGATCTTCAAACGTTCTAGTACGCATAGCGTTTACAAAAGGTCTCAAGGTGATCATTTCATTTACCAGACCAGTAATATGTTCACCTATAGCATCAGTTGGAATACCACCTGCTGATACGTGTCTAGCCATAGCACGAGCGCCAATTAGGCTAGTAAACGGTAGTTTAAATCTTTCACTTTGATCGTTTTCTACAAACAGTGCTGATATGTTTCTGGAACGACTACCTCTGACTTCCTCAGCAACTTCCTTAGTATGTTGAATTTTAATTCTTACAGGACCAAAACTTTCATAACTGCGTTGTTTGGTGCCGTACAACCGACTCTCACTAACCACCTCGTCTTTTTCATACGTGCTATCTGCCTTGCTCTGCTGTTCGATGTCTCTGTTGGTTAGTGTGCTACGTGTTATGTCTCTAGGTTCAAAACTTAATAGATTGCGCCTAGCAAATTCTCTCAGTTCCTTTAAGAATTGATACCATTTGGTTTTTTCTTCGCTGTCTAGTTCTTGGCTGATATTCTTGCTGAAGTAAACTTTTAAACTCATCTCGTCAATGATGCTAAGTGTCACGTTTCCGTGACTCTTGCCATCGACAGAATAGTCAAAGTTAAAAAATCTGGCATCTTCTGGATTCTGTGTGGCCTTGGCATTTTCATCGCCCAGGCTGACATCCTCAAATCTGTCACGGATTTTTTCAAATAAAGCTTCTGATATTTTATTAATTTCACGCATGATATATTATTTATCTTCAGATGAGAAACCTGGTGTATGAACTTAACCTAATAAAATTCTCCGGTACCTTGTTTAGCATGCCATGGAGCATATTTGGTGTATTGATCATCAAATATCCACTGTTAGCTTTATAAGGAATTTGATAATCATTGAATTCAGTACCTAAATATGTATCGCAGTCGTTCAGATAGACCTGCATTGATACCTGTATGCTATCATTATCCAGGTGCATGGGCAAGTAATAGCCAGGATAATCAGCCCAAATATCAGAGTAAAAGTGCTCTAAGGGAAGATTTACTGTGTCTTTAATCTGCTGGAACAAGGTATGTACGTGTTGGTTAAATTTTAAAAACACACCGTCAATTGGAGTCAATACTCGTCTTGGCAAATGGGCTTGGGTGTATTTTTCATCGCCCAACGGACTCCATGGAATTGATGCGATGTCCTGTTGCTGACATTCTTCTAATAATTCTAATGGGTAAACGCTGTCAATTTGCCATAGGCCGTCAAAGATCTTAACAATATTCATGTTAGATCATTATGAAAGGCATCGGCTGGATGATGTCTTGTATATTATCCTTCATGGCAATATCAAGTTCGGCATCATAACTCTGCATCAGTTGTGCCATACGAATAATTAAGATTAAACTCATGACCAAATCATCGGTTTCGCCAGGCTTGGCCGCATAACTGGTACCATTGGCCACAAACGTTTTAAGTTCGCTGATCAAGTTTCGACTGTACACCGTCATACGTTTGGTTTCTATCAGAGTTTTTAATTTAGCACAGGCTGATATTTTACTTTTATTAGTGGTATTGAAACCTTTTCTATATCTACGAGTGTTACCCGATGTTTTAGGTTCAGTCAAGAACACACCCTTGATATTTTCTTCGCCAATTTCTGCAATACTTACCAAGGCGGCTTCACCTAACGAATTATTTTCTACACTGTAATAGACATTGTTAGGTGGCACAACTTCACTCAGATATTTGGTTATTTCGCTCAGTATGCCTACTTGCTGTTGTATCGGTGTTCTATTATGTTGCCACTCAGCGACCTGTATAAAAGTAGGCAATTCAAACACCTGTATACCTGCCGGATCTCCACCAGTACCCAGACTAGGATCCAAGGCCACCACATAGGTGTATTTAGGATCTGGTTTCTTATACCAACGCACCTGCCCTTGGCGTTCTATAGGATCCACTCCGACCATTTCTATCAGATGACCGGGATTAATCAAGGTCTCATCCCAGATGATAAATTCACAATCCATCTCACGTCGGAAACGTTCATCACCTAACTGGGCTCGTTGCTGTATGGCCCAATTTTCATCACGATCTGGATGTTCATTCCAATAACTTCTAAATGCTTTAAACCCATTGATGCCGATCTCAGCTGGATTACCGTATTCATCAACACACTTGTTAGCACCCTTCCATAGCACAGCAAACTGATCTTCATCTGAGTTAGGTGTTGATGTGATAATACATTTACCACCTGTTGCCAGTGTTGGGCTGATGGAAGTCCAAAACTCACGACCAATGGTAGGTCTCACGAACGCAAACTCGTCACAGTATAGTAAGGATATTGACATACCTCGACCAGTGTTTTCAGTAGTTGTTGCTGACACTATACGGCTTCCATTGTCAAAATCTATTGAACCTTTGTTATAACTAACAGCACCAGCACGTATAAAATTGGGAGTATCCTCATAGGCATAACGTATGCGTTGCATGATCTCCTGTGAGCCAGTAAATTTGTGTGCGGCGATCAGTATGGTTGAATCCGGAACAAACATAGCATACCATAATAAATAACCCGCGGCTGATGTTGACTTGCCCGTCTGCCTGGGCATTAGACTTATACTAAATCTATTGTCGTGATATGTTGATATTAGACGTTTTTGATATTCGTATGGTTTGTACAACATTTTACCTTTGGTAGGATGTTGTATGTAAAAGTAGTTACTCATGAAGTATTCAGGACCCGTTTTAGGATCTGAACATTTCATAAACTCTTTAATCTGTTCTTCTGTAAAGATACTCTTCTGGTGAGGTTTCTTCACCAGAACATTATCTGTGCCTTTAGCTGTTCTTGCCATACTACTATTTAACTTACTTTAGGTAGGTATAAAAACTTATTTTACCAGGGCTTTTCGCCTGTTAGATATGGTTTTGAAAACCATAGTTTGAACCACTCTGGCGTACCAGGTTGTATGTCATTTCTATTTTGATAATCGACTTTTTCCATAGCAGTTTTGCTGACATTACTACCTTCTGTGTTAACTGACCCTGGACCAGTATACTCTTGTAGTTTACCTTGATTTAATTCAGTTAACCCCGCAAGACGTCGTATGTCATTTAATGGATCTGCATCATCTAATACTGCTTCTGGGATCAGATCTTCTTTCGTATAAAAATCACTTGAAGTTAATCGAATGTCATTAGATGCCATATTTGTTTTTTCCTCGATTAGCCACGGGACTCTTGTTTGATACTTCTTGTTCCTCTTCCGATTTACTTGTACCAATCTGTTCTGACTCGCTACCAGCACCATAAAGTTTTTGAGCCAGTTTAATTATGTCTTCCTCTTCTTTAGTAAAAGGAGCCATGATTAATTTTTCACCATAGTCGCTGGTTTTATCAAATTTGTCTTGTTCCCTTTGTTCTCCATTAGCGGCCGCTGATGCAATGGCCAATCCAAATCTGTACTGTACATAAGGATCAGTATTGGTCAGATGTGGAAAGGTTAAAATTTTAGGGATTGAGCGTTTTACCGTGTGCTTGTTTGGTGTGGTATTATTTTCAATTACAATATCACGGATTTTCATACACTGGTACTAGGCCTTGATGTCGTTAAGCATATCTTCATACTTGGTCCAAAGACTTTCCTCTAGCTCTTCTTCAGCCAATGGATTGGCCGCTTTGTTAGCAGTTTTTGGATCTTGTACTTTGGATTTATGGAGATCATTACCACTTGGAATCGCCGCACTCACAGGTGCTGTCAATTCATTTGGTGTGTTTGCATATTCAACATCACGTTCTTCTTCGAGCCCTTCTGCACAGCCACATGATTCTTGACCGCATGTCTCACAAGATTCTTGTGGAGCGGCCACGGCAATCATCGGCATGCCTGATAGTTTGCGAATTAGGTTAACTACATCTTCCTCACCGGTGGCACTAACATTTAGATTAATATCTTCAGTGACTGTTGAAGGTGCTTCGGCTACTTTTGACGGTTCACCATCCTTAACAGATTCCTCCATATGCTGTTTATTTTCGTCTGAAGTATCACCAGTTACCTTAAACGTTTTTCCATCCACTGTAAAAGATTCTTTTCCAGCGGCGATAGCATCTAAGCGTGCCTTGGTGAATTCATTTCCTTCGTCAACAGCATCTTCTGTTACTCCAGCGGCTTTCATGAACACGTCATTTTTAAAGCGTGGGTTTTGTTGTTTGAAGATACCTGCGTGATGTTGGGCTAATTCTTTACGTTTAGCCTCATCAGGGATTTGTTTTAAAAGATCTGCTACCATACGGAAATCTTTGCGTGATACTGCTTCTTCAATGGCACTTTCGTCCATTGGCACGTCAACATCTCTTGATTCCCACTCATCTTCTACTTCTTCTTGACATGCTTTAAGTGCTTCTTCATGTTCTGATCCACCTATTGCAACCATTTCTGAGCACCATTCGTCTGTTAGTTTGTTATTACCATCACCATTGCATGTTGCTGTCAATGATGTAGGGTCTACCACTGGACGACCATCAACTACGTTAACATGACATTGTACATGCCCATAGCCTGGTTCACCGTCGTCACCAGCAAATTCATATTCAATTTCTTTATCATATGACTCTGGATCAAATCCTTCACATGTTTCATCTTCATCTTCATCTTTGGTAATGTCATCAACGAATCCCTGTGATTGATTACCACCAACTTTTTCTGCTAGTCCTGCCAATGCGGCAATTTCTCCTAGTTCTTGTTCAATATCAACAGCTTCTTCTTTCTCAGATTCTTGTTCATCTAATTCTTTCTTGTAGTGATCCCATGCTTCTTCGTTGGTGTAGATAGGATGGTTGCGGATATCTGCTTTTGATTCATCTAGCTTGTCTGCATATTGAGGTATTACGCCGTCTCCGCCTGCTTGATATTCTTCTCTGTCTGCTTCAATTTGTTCAACAGCTTTATCTTCTGCTTCTTCATCTGAATTGGCATTTACCACTATTTCATAATTTGTAAGCTCAGTAGCATGAACAAAATAGTCATCACCTTCGTTAAGTTCTACTGCCTCATCTACTGCTTTGGCAATCTTATGAGCTTTTTTAATTGTAGACTTTTTAAGCGGTGGTTTATCACCAGTTGACTTCATCGCTTGTGCCATGCCCACAGCATAAGGATTGACGGCTTTCTCGTCTAGTTCATCTTTGTCGTCACCAGGATATACTTTTTCATGTTTGATACCCGAAGATGTTTTTGTGACTTTGTTGCCATCTGCTGTTTTATAGTAATCACCTACTTCAGCATGTTTGTCAAATTGATCTTTGTTAGCAAGTTCTCTTTCAGCCAATGTTTCTTCTTTCATGGCTTCAACTTGCTGTTTAAATTCCATATATCTTGATTCAAGACTTTTAACGGCTTCTATGATATCACCGCGTGGTTCTACATTTTCGTATATAGGTTGGTTGTTATCTTCAGTAGTACTGATTGGCTTAACATCACCAAGTACTTTGTTAAGTTTTCCTAAGATATCATAGATATTATTACTCATTGTCTTTGTCCTTATTTTACCTTTGGTATTTTATTCTGATTGCTACCCAATGGACTTTGTGTTCCTGTTGGTAGATCGTTAGTTGTTTTTGCATCAGGTTCGTTGCCTTCTGTTTCAACTTTAGCTGGAGAAAGTTCTTTTAGGATACTTTCAGCTTTAGCGTATGCTTCACCTGCCTTGGTCGCTTCTGCATTTTCATCATAGGGTTTATCTAAAACTGCTTCGCCTTGTTTGTATTCTTTAATGTCACTGGACCCATCTTCATTCCAACGTCTTTGTTCTTCAGGATGATTCTTTGGAACCACCACAACGTTTGCTTGTGGAATGCCTGCACGTTCGGCTATGATTGCTCTGAGTTGAACATCATTGCATGGATATTTTAGCACAGCATCCATGAGATAAATTTGACAATTTTTCATACTTGGAAAATCGATATCGCTTTCCTTGATTGGCAATCTTTTTGGCTTGCTCAAACTTTCGAGAGCATAGGCTTCTAACACCGCTTCAAGTTGATCCACCTTGTCAGTTAAATCAACATCAACGATTTTGATTCGCCACTCGTATGATTTTTGAGATTCTGTTAAGTAATTTAAAAATGTTTTCATATTAATACCCTATATTTGTTATTTATCTTTAAAGTACAATTTATTCCTTTGTATCTTTGCCAAGAATTTGTTTTAATAGTTCATTACGGTCTATTAATACTGCTTTACCATCTTCTGCTTCGATCACTCTTTCACCGTCATTTTTAGTGGTTTGAGCGTCTAACCGTGCTTTTTTTAGCTGTAGATCAACCATTTTGAGCTTTTTATCCAGCTTGGCTTGCTTGGCTGTGATAGCATGTCCTAATAGTGTGCCTGCTGTGGCTAGGATATGTCCACTGAATCGTGCCTCAACGTTCATTCCTAGGTCTATTAGGTCTTGGAACTTTTCCTTGGCAAGGTCACTTAGTTCATCAAGTTCTTGATCACTGATGTCTAGATCATTAACGAAAGGCAGTGCGGCATCAATCTTATCAATGGCCTCGTCAACAGATTTGATTATTTCTCTCTTTTCGTTGATGTCATCTGTAGTACTTTCGGTGTCATTGTTTTCCGTATCTTCCTCTACAGAATTAATATTAAATAGATCTTCAAGTTTTTTAGTCATGGTAAACTATTTACCGCTTGACATTCTTGAAGATATCGTATTCGGTTACTACCCTAAAGCGAATATTGTTGGCTTTGGCCCAACTGTCTGCGGCCGCCCATTTGGCAAGATTGATAGCCACGCTGTATTTGTCTCTGAGCGTTTTTGCCGTTTCCATGGTGGCTTCTTTAAGTGGTTTGATTTCAACCAACTCTGTGTGTTTACGTTGTTTGGCATCAACATAAACAATAAGAAAGTCAGGAACATAAACAGTGTTCTTGCCAGTGACGGGATTCTTATAAGGTATGGTTATGGCCTCACTGGCCCAGTTTACCACTGCGGGGTTATTATCACAGAAACTACAAAAGGTAAATTCCCAACTACTACGATAAGTGGGGGCTCTTTTGCCGATATATTTCTCGGGATTTTTAATAACATATTTCCCAGATGCAAACTTTGGCATGATAATTAAGGAAGAATAGCTCTAGTGATGTATTGATTAGGTTTTGGTGTGTTGGTTATACCCAATAAACTAGTGCCTTTTCTGTTGACATTTAACACGGTGGCCATGTAAGAATTTAATTCACCAGGTCCTAATTTACGAAATTCATCTAACAACGCCATTGGCTCAACATCAGTGCTGAGTGCTACATATAGTACGCTACCTGCCAGGGTTATTCCGCTGTCTCTATCACCTGTTATTGATTGAAAATATCCCACAAAAGCATCATTGACGTTACTTGAAGTGTTCAGACCGTTCTTAAAGAATGTGTCATAGTAACTGGTTGTTTTATCTCCTTGATATTTAGGTGGTAAGTTTCCGTATTGCATGATTATCTCGTGTTGAATGGATTGTTAATAGTATTAATGTTGCTACTGGTTTTTGGTTGGCTTCCGGGCGTGGGATTAATTGCCTTGCTCAGTCCGTCTTTAATACTGCTCATTGTAGGCACAAACACCGTGCTTTGGGTGTTTTGTCCTTTCATTATATTAACTGCTGTCTGTGCCAGCTCTGCAGAAGCCACTTGTTTAAGGTTGGCATTTTTAAAATTATTAAATGTTCTTAATCCTGAAAGTCCAGCGGCGGCAAAATTTCCTTCCTGTAGATTGGTTACCACGCTACCGATGCCATCAACCAACCCACCAGGACCTAATATGCTGGTTGTTCCGCCTCCCAATGGTGTTAGTGGACTTGGGGAGCGATCGTAGTGAATGGTGCTAAATCCCTGCACAGATCCCTCACTGACCGGGCCTGTTTCATATTGGACTGCTTCATATGCTAACGTCATTTGATGCTCCAATGGCGTGTATTCTCCACTAATATGCTGTCCGTGTTGGAAACTAGTAATTGTTGGTTTAATAAGAATATAACTACTAAAACTTTTTTGATGTAGACTGTAAATGTAGATGGCATTAATATAAGGTTCTGTTTTACTTCCTATTGCTGGTGTAAACCCCCAACTCTGGGTTGCACGAGCATCATATTTGGTCTGCTGATTATACAAAGGTAATTGATGATCACCGTCTCTATAGTAGTAACTATAGTAGCCATACCAAAAATCACGGACTACGTCTGCACTATCATCATGAAACGTAATGGTCATTGGATCATATAACACACGTTCTTGATTGATGTTTTTTCTATTATAAGAATTTAAAGTTTTAGTTTGAAATGTAAATTTAGGCAAGGTGATAGACTTGGCCATCATGCCCAATTCAATCTGACTGTTCTGATCTATCCCGGATACATTTTGATTTACGTCCACAAACACGTGGAACATCGTACCTATCTTAGGGCTTAATCTATATAAACTGTCAATGAAGGTTCTAGAGGCGTGTTGATAATCTTTTATCGTGTCGCCTTCACCCAACTGTTGTAAAAATTGATTAAAGAAACCGGCCATATATTTTTTACCTATTTACATTATTTATCGCCAAAAAAAAGCCCGGATTTTAACCGGGCTTTATGTTAGTATATCTTTTCGTCTGGATTAACCAGTGATTGTTTCGCCAATTGTTCTTGCTAATGTAGCACCAACACCTGTACCAACTGGTGTTTGGATAGCATTGTCATAGCGAATTGTTAGAGCAATCGTCATTGGATCATTGGTTGCATAGTTAGCATCTGCATAATCAGCACTTGTTAGATAGCAACCATATAACTCCCAAGTTTCAAGAACTGTTGGCTCATTAGCACCATTGCCACCATCAAGAACTTCAAAGTTAGTTTGGAATTTATAATCAATACCACTAGCGGCACTTGATTGTTCCATAAAGTCAAATTGTTTTTGTAATTGCTCACCAACACGTTTAGCAACTTCTCCGCCTGCGTCATCACGTAGTGTGCAGGTAACGGCTTCCCATGTAGGTTTACCAGCTAGGTACACCCGTGAGTTATAAACTGGAATTTCAATTTGATCAAACGTTACCGTTGGTCTTTTGAAATCGATAACCTGTTTAGTTAACTCAGTTGTTGGTTGACTAACACCAAAATTTAAAAAAGTCACTCTAAAGCGAAACTTTAATTTTGGCATTAATAGACCTTGAGCACTGGCGCTTTGGTCTGTGCTTAAAGGTACTGTAAATCTGCTTAATGATGCTGTTGCCATCTTGTTGTCCTTTTTAATACTTTATAGTATTTACCTAAATAACCTTTCAATTTATGGGAGACCTTGGTCTCCCATAATATACGTATATTATACTGTTGTTAATGCCGCACCAGTATTTTTCAAGCGTACCGGAATGTAAATAAATTCGATCGCTTTAACTGGTTTAATAGCAATATCAACATATAACTCATATCTATCAATGGTATCTGGTGAGTTGTTAGTTTCATCACAGACTACTAAGTAGTCGTAAATACCACGTTTAGCAACCACATCATTAAGTACTGATTCAAATGCTGACGCAACTTGACGACGTGTGATGTAGTCGTTTGGTTCAAATATGAACGGAGCGGCTACTTTAGCAAGAACTAAACGTAAGTAACATACTAAACGAGCTACGTTAATTCTATCCATGGCACTTGTTTGTGTGGCACGTGTTTTCTGACCATATGCTACCAAACCAACACCTGGTAATACTGTGATAGGATTAACTTTGTTTTCATAAAGAATGTCACGCAAACCATTAGTTACACCGATACTACGGAATACGTTGTCATTGTCTGCATCAACATATCCAATAGCAGTAACATTGTCGATCACACCACGACGTACACCAGCTGGTGCAAACCATGGATAACTTTGATCATCTGAACGAATAAATGTTCTTAGCATCATGTGGCTTGGTGGAACAGCAACACTTTCACCGTCTAGGTTAGTTGCATAACCGCTTGGATAGTAAACACCTAAGTACTCACTATTACTTACTAATCCATCAACGCCGTTGTCTAATGCTAATCCTGAATTTTGAGCCCACTGTTCTAATGCAGTTGATCCTGAACTCAATGTCATCGGAGAATCACCAATGATAAATGCTGTTTGTAAGCGATCATTGTTTAATGTAATCATGTTTTGGATTAGTTCTGGATATCCAGGAGCACAGATTAGGTTAAACTGTGTTTGCTCTTCACGTAAGTCAACGCTAGATTCAATAGCTGATTTCATTGCTTCAACTACTGTGTTGCGTTGTGCCTTACTACCAAAATAAGGAACGCCTGTAGAGGCATTAACACCACTTTGGCTTACCCATGAGCTAATAACTGTCGGTACTACTGAACCTGTAAATGTGGCTGGGTCAGCAAACCATTCGCTTTCAAAACGTTTAACGGTGTAGCCTGAGCGACGTGTATTGAATAAGATCATACCGCGTGGATATAATCTGTAGTCAGGACAATCATCGTCGATGTAGTCACTGCTTGCTAGGTCAGCAATGGCAGGTAGATCATCAATAATTGGATCTGTTGTGCCATTATACCCCCAACGAGCATCAGCAAATAATACACCGTCAATACTTTCATTGTCTGTGTTGTCTAATAGTTCCCATGTTATTCCATCATATCTGCGGATTACAGGGAAGTTAGCCAGATCACTGGTATCAATCCACAAGTCACCTGGAACGATAGCACCACCATCACTGTGTTCAGCTGGTTCAGTGGCACTTAGTATCGGACCTGCTTCGTCTGTGTTTGATAGGTCGTAACCACGTGCATCATTGGATACGTTTCTATAACCTTTCCAAGCACTACCATCGTTGATCATGATATCAACGTCTAATGGATTATTGTAGTACCATAGTGTGCCATCTGATGGATCACTATATGGCTCAGTGGTTTTCGCAACATAAGGTACAGTTGAAGGACCAAATGCTGTCCATGGACTTAATAGGTATAAACTACCAGCACTCACAGTTTGGATGTTGCTGTCGTTGATAATCCCAGCAGTTGTCAATGGAGTACCTGTGTCATATGTGAATAAAATTGTGCCGCCTGCTAAATGACTAATACTAATAGCGCCACTTGACTCAATTGTTGCTGTGACGTTTGGCAAGCCTGCCGCTAAAATATCAGCAACTAAACTAGCTGATGTTGTGCCTGATAGTGTAATCGTAGCAGTTGATGTTGTTGCCGACCCTGGAACACTCACTTCCATGATGAACGCATCAGTGGCTGAAAACGTAAATGGACTACTTGGAGTTGTACCAGTTGCTTTGGTAATACCAGTAACATTTTTCATAAAAGGTGTAAATGTTAGTGTGTCGTTTGCCAACATGTCATATCTGACATAGATACTACCAACAGCGATTCCACCGCCACCTCCAATTGGGTCTAAACCGTATATGGCCGCATTGTCACCGGAATACATCGGAGTTGTCTGATCCACCCATGTGTCTAGGTTACTGTTATATTCTTTAATTGACCAATTTGCGCCATTGCCTGTAGCACTTGTTTTTAGCCAAATACTACCATATGGACGTGGGTATGTATCGCTTGTTCTCCAGGCTGGAGGATTGCGATAATCACTAAATTGTACTGTTGGACCTAATAATGTTTTGGTGTTTGCAGTCCCGTCAATGGCACTGCTAAACAAACCAAGTCTGATAGCACAGTCTGTGCCACCAACTGTGGATCCTTGATCAATTTTTAGTTTGCCATCTGGTAAACTAATGTTACCAGTACTTGCGGCTAAACTGTCAGCAAAAATCTGTAATTGTCCAACGGCATTAACAAATGCACTAACACCTTGGATAGCAGAACCGTTGATGTCATCTGCCACTGAACTAACAGTAGAACCCGTTAATTCAACATTGGCACCGTTAATTACCATAACCTGTGTAACGGCTAAGTTAGCTGGATTTGAGATACTACCAGTGATGGTCGGTGTTCTGTCTTTCCAATCATTACTACCCACTAATACCCAAGTGTTGTCATAACCTTTGAAGTAAATAGGATTACCTGTGCTTGCAGTAACCACGGCATAGTCACCAATTCTACCTAGTGATGCTAAAGGAACGCCGCCAGTTGTGTCAGCCGAATCATTAATTATCAATGGTGTCTTAAGTGTGAAGCCACCGTCCTCATCCCAATAGTAAATGCCGTAATTTGTTGCATCTATGTCAAACCAAAGTGCGCCATTACTTGCCTTACCTGTTGGGCGAATGCTAGTGCCTTCAAGTTGATTTAAGTCAACATTGGCACGTTGTACGTATACTCTATTAGTTACACCCAATGCCGAATAGGCGGTCAACAAACCATACTCATTTCGCTCATCAGCGTGTAATGGGTTATCACTAGCATCAACTTGGAATGTTGGTGTACCAAATAAAGTTGTTAGTTCTTTTTGACTTGTAACTGTCACAAGTTTACCTGCATTGGCCGCTGTTGTTGCTGTTGCAACTGTGCCTGATGGGTTCTGTTTATCTTGAGCTGTAGCAAGTAGGATGAAAGGTATAGTACCAACCGCGGTTGGTGTATATTGACTTTCATCTATTACGCTTACTGAGACTCCTGGTGAAATTAATGATGCCATAGTTTAGTATTCCTTTGTTATGATACTTTCATATATTTATAACTATATGGCAATTTTTGGTGTTTTAGGTGCCTTTGCAAAGGTTCATTTAAACAATAGGCACTAAATATGGATATGCAACCACGACCTTTATGTAAATCATGCGGTAAAAGACCTTGTGCTGTTAACTATCGCAAGGCAGATACCACACACTATAGGAGTCGATGTAATGGTTGTATAAGGCGAAATTACAAACTCAGACCCCAACAGCCAACTTGGTTTGTCCACGGCTACAGAAAAAAACAATATTGTGAAAAATGTGGGTTCAAGGCCAAATATAAAGAACAGTTATTTGTTTTTTATGTAGACGGAAATCTGAATAATTTCAATCATTACAATCTTAAGACGGTGTGCTCTAACTGTCAGATCGAAGTGTCTAAAGAAGAGTTAGGTTGGGCTCAGGGTGATATCCGTCCTGACTATTAACATCTAAAAATATCTCAATTTGATCGTAAAGATCGTCTAGGCTGGAATCATTTTCAAGTATGGTGTCAAACTCTTGGCCTACCCAAGAATACTCACTAGGATGTACCTTATATTCTTCTATCAGCCTGCCCTTGCTTAGTGCCCAACCAATGTTCTGCTTGGGTCCTTTGTTGTACTGCTCGGCAAATTCGTACCATTCAGGTTCAGGGCCACGTTTAACCCGTATAACCATCCCACCCGCTTGACGTATTGCTTTGAGTTCATTTGGAAAACGACAGTCAGTGATCACTATGTCATCTGTTGACTTTGCTAGCCTGTTTTCTAAACTAGCGATCCACATGTCGTCATGGAATTGTTGACGCACAACGTCCGTACCAAAGTATTGTAATACCCATCTAGGAGTAAGATTAGGTATGCCCAAACGGTCAGCCCACCAAGCATCTACCTGCTCGCGCCATTCTCTGCTAGATTTTGAGCGACCTTCTAGCATGTCACGGTCCCAATTGAACATAGATGCCACTGTGTCTTTAAGACTGTTAGCAAAAGACTCACGTCTGTATTCATGATTATTAACTAGATAGTCAGCAATGGTGTCCTTACCACTGCCCATGAAACCGCAGATACCTATGATTTTTGACATTTGAAACCCTTTAGTTATTGATAATTATATTGTAAAACAATAAAACTTACAGGTCAATGAGACGTTAACCAATTATCCATGTTAATGGTGTTCCGCCATCCACATAGTTCTTGATGTCTTCATCTAATTTGTCTAACAGTGCCTGACCTTCTGCTTTAAGTGCAGTACCATTTAGTGTTGTTCCGCCTTGTGGGCCTGCAATGGTGGCAAATTTTTCACGTGCCTGGCCAATGGATATCATCACCAGAGCGTAGGCATAGTCTTGGATCCACGGAAATGCTGTGTGATCACTTAACAACATCTGATCTGGCTTGTAGTTGTCAATGTGTAGTAGCACACTTTCTGCTTGAGTTGTGTCGTAGTTTGTTTGTTGGAATGGAACTTTACGCACTATTGTTAACTTATGAGTGGTCTTGTTCCAGTGATAATTCATATAGCCACCAAACATCTTCATGGCTAGTTCTTGATAACTGGTAAACAATTGATAATTTGTTAATCCACCAACACGTCCTGATACCAACATATAAGTATTTAGGTATCCTGAGGCAAATGGTTCAAATTGGCTCGCTGTGGTTCCAGACACACTGCCAATACCTCTACGGTATATGGCCTTGATATTCATTATTTCACTCGGTAGAATGTATTCCTGAGTTTCAGGTAGTAGGTCTAAGAACGCATAACTTTCCTCTACACTATTAGAACTGCGTTGACGATAACGAATGAGGGCTTGCTTGATGCCCATGTCAAAGTGCTCTTTATCAGCTTCGACGTCAATTATTCCATCACCCAAGCGTAGTCGAATGTAATCTGTAATATCGTTACGCTGTTTGTCTGCTGTTTCTAGTGCGGTGGAGTCAAATGCTATATGACCTGTACCTGTGCCGGTGTTGGCATCAAATAGACTGTCAGTGATAACGCTATTACTAGCGGTTAAGTTTCCTGTTGCTGTGGCCATTTAAATTATCCTATTACTATGTGTATTTATACTTTTTCGCAGGATAATTTTGGCTTTAGCCATCTTGAGGGGTATTAGATAACTTTTAATAGGATCGTATCAGAATTAATACGTCCACTGAGTTTAATTTCTGTAGTTTTGATGTTTTCTAAGAACTTACGTAGTTCTATCTTGTTTGCACCTAAAAATTCTTTTAATTGCTGTTCAGGCTTACGTAGAGTTTTTTGTGTGCTGTTAGACTCTGAGTATCCAATTATCGTTGTTCCTTTAACATCTAACGTGTTTGTGTGTGCGTCAGCAACATACTTGCCCAGTTTACGGCTTTTAACATTGTAAACCCATAAGATCTGGCTACCGATGATATCAACTGGGTTCACGCTGACCAACTTAAGAACAGGATCTTGTTTAAGATATTTCAATTTTTTGACTAGTTTTTCTTTTTGCGGCGGTTTACGCACCGCGGCTTTTTTAGTTGCTCGTTTGGTTTGATTGTACGCAGTCAGATCACTAAACAATGCTTCATAAAATGCGTCATACCTTTTGTAGTCACTGGCTTTAAGATGGCTATATGCTTCTTTTAGTTGCTCACACTCTCCTTTGCGTGCTTCAATGATTTCTGTGTGGTGTTTTTCAAACACTGTTTGAATTTTACCAATAATAGCCTGAGGTACATTGTACTTAACCAGATAATCATAGGCTTTTGGATCCACAGATTCACCAGTGTATAATAAATCTTCTAACACTTCAAAATATAAAATGTGTTTCTTGGCCAATTCATTTAAACGATCCTGAATTGTTGGGACTTTGACTCCTGGTTTGGACTTCTCCTGTTTTACTTCTTCTTCATCTTTTTCTGATTTGTCTAATATTCTTTGGAGCTCGTTGTTGATATACGTGGTATAAGGCTTGGGAGATCCCATTGTTCCTGGAGAATTCTCCCAATAGGCGATGTATGCTGGGTGTACATCAGGAATTCCCAGGTCTAATAGTCGGCACAATCCGCCCAAAATATGATTAAATTGTCCGTCAGCATGTCTGGCCAACTGCTTGGCAAAAGGTTTCCATCGTTCATTGTTGTTGACCCAATGCAAGGTCCATTTCTTATACTGTGCAGACGTGCAATCAATACGATAAAAGTCCAAGGCCACCCGTTGATGCCTTGCAAATCTTTCACCGTCCATGGAACTTGGGTTATCCCATTTGGGCTCCAGGGCGTTACCTAATCTATCTTTGACTACTCCCTTGGTTTTCACCCTCGTTTTAACACCATTAACTTTGATTGCCATGTCTATTTTCCTTGTGTCACTGTTTCATCTGGAACAATACTACTTTTCCATGTTTCGTCTGATCTAGATTTGTTCACATATCCCCCTGGTGGTGGAGCATCTATATCGTAGACTTCTTTTATTTTTACTGTTGCCACTGGCACGTCAGAGATCACATTATAGACCACGGTGATCAATGCTATCGAGAGAACTAAGATATGTAGTTCATTTCGATACTGATTTTTTAGATAATTCATCTTGTCGACGCTCGTGTTTATATAAGGCTTTAAGGTACCACCTATATTTTTTAAAATAGTGCTCAGGTGTTTCATCCGTTATTCTATGTTCCCAGTCAAATATTTCATCTTTATACTCGTACCATTTTTCTGTTAACCAGCGTTTAAATGTAGTAGATTTCTTTGACATAGCATATATTATATTGATAAATGTTAAGAAGGTCAACCACCCAATAAGGTAGCGAACGTGATCATTTGCTCATAATTTGCAATTTCTTTATTAATTTTACTCAACATCTCGATATGTTTTTTTGTTTGTTTACCATATCGACGACAGTTGACTTCTTCTATACTTAGTTCGTTGATCATAAAACCTATATTTTGGCTAATTTTAACCATCTCATCGCTGTACTTGCCTGTACGTCTTGCTGTTTGCTCTAACCGCATCTGCACCTGATTCCATTCCAAACTATAATTAATTTCAGCCATATCATAAGTATAACATCATTTTGGTCGGTTGTCAATATCGATAAATACATAATAATTAGGATAATGTAATGCCACGATTAAGTCTATGGCGAGATAAGAAGGGAAATGATTATAAATTCTTTGATCGTCGAATAAGTGAAATGTTCACCGTGGGCGGTACTGACATACACGTTCACAAATATCTAGGACCCATTGAGCAAACCAGTGGAACGTCGCCTACTGAGCCCGGGCTAACTGGCATAACATCTATTCAAGATTTATTATTCTTAGAAAATCGCGATCGCAAGTATGACACCAGTATATATACCATGCGTGGCCTATATCGTGTCAATGATAATGATTTTGACCTACAACAGTTTGGCCTATTCCTAACCGGTGATACCATATTCATGGTGTTCCATTTAAATGACATGGTAGAGACCATGGGGCGTAAACTAATGGTGGGTGATGTGCTTGAATTGCCTCACCTAAAGGATTACTATCCATTAGATGATAGCATGCCCGTGGCACTTAAACGCTACTATGTGGTACAAGATGCCAACAGAGCGGCTGAGGGATTTGCCCCAACTTGGTACCCACACTTATGGCGTGTTAAACTAAATCCTCTAGTAGACAGTCAGGAATACAAGGACATCATTGATAAGATTGCCGCAGGCGATGGCACGACTGATACGATTGCAGATGTTCTTAGCACTTATGACAAACTAATAGATATCAATGATGCAGTTGTTCAACGTGCCGAGGAAGAGGTTCCAGCCAGTGGGTATGATACCAGCTCATTGTACACTGCACCCATAAATGACAATAATTTACCTGGTGATGCTACCGGTGCTACTCCTAGTGCGGCTCCGGCACGAGAACAGAAAATCCAAGGATATTTAACAGGTAATGGAGTTCCTCCAAATGGCACTGCGGTCAGTGCTGGTATTGCTTTCCCAAGTTCACCAACCTTGGGTGACTTTTATCTTAGATTGGATTATATGCCCAACAGACTATTCCGTTATGATGGTTCTCGTTGGATTAAAGTAGAGGATAATGTGAGAACAAGCCTTACGCCTGGTGTTCAAAATACCACACAACGCAGTGGTTTCGTTAATAATTCACGTGCTTCATACAAAGACGCACTGGGTTGGGACGCAATTAAGGTTGCTAATGTTTACACTCCGGCGGCCAATGCACACACAGTTTCGTTTACATTAAGTAATGTCAGTCCATACGGTACCGTGGTTACTAAGACAAATTATATCAGTACCTATGGTGTTAGATCAACTCTCAATGGTACATCAATAACCAATACGACAGCAAACTCCAGTGGTAATCTATCATTTACTGTGACTAATACATTAACTGTAGGTGATATACTTGAATATACGGTCTATGCCAATGTGACTTATGAAAAACAAAGTCTCAGTGACGCATTAAGACCCACAGCGGATAACTAATTATGGCGGCACTTCACCAATTTTTCTATGATGCTCAGATTGAGAGATTTCTAATACAATTTATTAGAATGGTTTCAGGATTCCAAGTTGAGTTTGGTCAGGATCGTGATGGTAACACCACCCTACAGCGTGTGCCTGTGTACTACGGTGACGGTAGTCGTCAGGTGGCACAGATATTAACCAACAACAGCGAGAACGTCATGCAGACCGTGCCTGCCATGACTGTGTATGTTAATAATTTGATATATGATCGCGAAAGAATGCAAGAACCAAACTTTGTTAGTAAGATGAGCATCAGGCAAAAATACTACAATGAAAACACCCAAGAATTTGAATCCACACAAGGTGCGGCCTTTACCGTTGAACGTGCTATGCCCGTTCCTTATGTGTTAGAACTTAAACTGGATATATGGACCAGCAACACCAAACAAAAACTACAGTTGTTAGAACAACTATTGGTATTGTTTAATCCTGCATTAGAAATCCAATCAACAGACAACTACATTGACTGGACGAGTTTGAGTGTGGTTTATCTTGATAGTCCAAATTGGAGTTCGAGAACTGTACCAATTGGCACAGATAATCCAATTGATGTGGCTACCTTAACATTTAAACTGCCAATTTGGATTAGTCCGCCTGCTAAGGTAAAAAGTCTTGGTGTCATCAGAAAGATCATTGCCAGCATTCATGATGCAGAAGGTGATCTGAGCACGGCCGTTTATAGCGATTTAAATTTAATAGGCAATAGACAATACTTTACACCAATGGGGTATGGTGTGTTGCTAGTCGGTAATCAATTGACATTGTTAAAAATACAAGAATTTGAGGATCCAAGAGATCCCCCAACAGAATTAAATCAGCCGCCAGTGACAGTCACTCCAACAAAAGTTGGTACTGCTGACAGTTGGCGTGATTTAGTCAATGTCTATGGTACATTAGAAAACGGCATCAGTCAGATCAGATTGTTACAGAGTGACAATTACACCGAAGTTGTTGGCACGGTAACATTCCACCCCACAGATGATACTAAATTATTGTTTAATGCTGATACTGACACATATCCAACTAATACTTTAACCAATATTGATGCTATCGTGGATCCTAAAAAGAACACAGCACTTGAAAAAGCAACATCTGCCACTACAGGCACCAGATATTTGATCTTAGATGCCATTGGTAGAAGTGACAATCCATCTGGTAGTGGACCAAGCATATGGCGTGGCACGGATGGAGCAGATTTAATTGCTGGTGCTAATGATATTATCGAGTATAATGGGGTCCACTGGACCGTTTCATTTGACAGCAGTGCGGCAACCAGTGTACAATATGTAAGTAATTTGAATACAGGAACTCAATATAAATGGGATCTCAATCAATGGGTGAAAAGCTGGGAAGGCGAATACAAGGCCGGTCTATGGACTCTGGTTCTATAGAAGGCGCAGGTACTTTTATTTACTGTATTAGCACCAAACGTTATCTATTTTTGTTACGCAACAACTCTAAATATTCAGGATCATGGGGATTAGCAGGTGGTCGTGTGGAAAATTTAGAAAATATTCTTAATTCCCTCCACAGAGAACTTCAGGAAGAAATTGGCTTGGACTTCACTGGAACTCAGGTTATTCCCATAGAAAAATTCACCAGCGATAACGGCAATTTTCTTTATCATACATTCTTAATACCAGTCACTGAAGAATTCGTGCCAACGCTTAATCATGAGCATAGGGGATATTGTTGGGTAAATCTTGATGATTATCCAAAACCCTTACATCCTGGTGTATGGAGAACTATTAATTTTGATGCTGTGATTAGTAAGATTAAAACTGTTGAGCAGTTTTTAGAGTCCAGCCTCTAGTACAAAGTCTCTCTGGCTGATCTGTCTAAAGTTCACACACGGTTTAAGTATAGCAGGCGTCGATGATCTGCCACTTTCAGTAACCCAAACAAAATCAACATCATTATAGGTGTCTATACATGTTCTACGGTATTGCCCCCACTTGATGTCATCAACCGTACTGTGTTTTGCGGTATATCCATTTGAGTCAGCATAGACATTGTAGTTGTAACCTGGAGTGTCTTGGCCATCGAACCCTAGTAGATAAATTTTCTTGTGTCCATCAAAGGCCGCAATATACATAGCAGTTGTTCCAGCATCAACATATGGGTCATGTGGAATAAGATAAAATTTGCCTGGATGCTCTAGTAGATGAATGGCATTAGTATAAACAATGTTATCAATTGGATATTTGGTTTTAGATATTTCATCAACTATTTTGTTACCGGTCGCCACCAAAAAGTCAGGATCAAAATCTCTAAATAAACCATTACAGCCATAGGTTTGTAAGGAATCTGCACCAAGTAAACCAGCTGGGTTTTTTAATGCGTTCAAAGGAAATTTTAATCTGCTGGGGCCATTGCCAATCACACAGGCCTTATTGGATATCTGATTGTTTGTAACAGAGTTTGGAATGAACTCAAATGTGTCATTCCAAACTCTTCCGTTATATACACGTTCTGTTACAATCTTCTCGCCAACATAGTCTCTGCGATAGTTCTTTTTAGTTAGTAACATAGTTTACCTTATACTTCAATGTATGTTGTGTATACTTTAACATTACTGTTAGATAAACTATCACTGGTGTAATACAAGCGACAGTTTCCGCCAACCACGTTAGCACTCAATGTTCCCATGGCACTACCATGGCTGTTAACAATACCGTATGTAACAATACTAGCATTAGAGCCTTCAGAAACTACAATAGCTTCCATAGATTCAATTTTATTGCTACCGTTTCTGGCCTGTACCACATATTTTGCAGTTCCATATGTGCTCACTGACCATGTGTCAAGCAACACCGCACTGGTTGAAGGAATACTAGTTGTTGAACCTTCATACACTATCTTGGTGTTGTCCACCAGAGTGAAGTTACCTACCGGATCTAATAATATTCGCTGAGTGGTGGCTGTCGTGCCAGTCCACATAGCAACACCATCTGAGTTAGCGATAACTTGATTGTAACCGTTGGCACTGGCCAATTGCTCGATCGTGGATGTTGTGGTCAATACACGAACGTCAATGAAGTCACCTTCTGCAGGTGCCTCTGTGAATGTCAGTGTTGTTCCACTAACACCATAGGCCACAATCGGAATCTGAACCACACCGTTGATAGTTACAAGTACACTTGAAGCGGTTGCTTCTGACTGTATAGTGAATGTGTCGTTTGTACCATCAACGTTACCGTATGGGTTACCTGTGTTGGATGAGAATTGGCGATCACTAATAACGGTAAACACGCTACCTGCAACCTGCCATTGACTACCATCATAGTACTCTAAGTTGGTTGTTGATGAGTTCAACCGTAACATACCTGCCACGTCAACGTTACCACTGTTACTTGGTCGTTGAGCCGTTGTGCCCACTGGAATAACTATACTGTCATCTGAGTTAACCGTGAATGTTGATCCTGGTGTTACGTTAGGTTGGAATTCACCTGCACTTGGTCCGTTAAGTACAAGTGTTTGATAACCTGCATCAAGGAAGAACATGTGTTCACAATTTACACCTCTAACACCCAATGCTACGTTACCAAAACCGTCTGGATTGTCTTGTGAAAGATTATAGCGGAATCTGTTGAACACACCACCCATGGCTGAAAATAGTCCTGCATTGGTTGTGATTGATCCTTCCACCACCAGTGCCGCTACGTTTGCCTCATCTCCCAATCCAAGATTAGTATCTGTACCAGAATATGGAATGTAAACTGATTTATCGTCGTGTTTAACACGGATAGCGATATTTGCTTCACCATTACCATTGGCAATGACCACGTCATGAGATGAAAATAACACAAGATTACCTGTGCCAGGATCTTGTCCCTCACCTGCTACCACATACACGAATCCATCATATGGTTGGATGATATTATTACGATCAAATCCACCATTGGCTATACCAAATGCCGCAAACACATTACCGCCTACAAAAGTACCACTATCTGTTAGGTCACCGACCTCAGCAACTGCCACATATTCTGATGATGCGTGTATGTCTGAACTTAGGTTTTGTAATGAATAACGTACAAAGTTATTACTTGATGCTGTGACGTCAACCACGGCAGTTGGGAATACCACGTTACCCTTAAGATCACCTGATATACATAATCCGTGTGTTGAACCACCAATGCTCACATTACCTAGTACACCAACACCACCATCAACTTGTAATGCACCTGTGGCATAACTGGTAGATTTAGTAGGTCCTGTTAGTTGGATGTTACCTAGTTTTAATGATTCCCATTTTAAGCCAGCGTCTGTGAAATCAATCGTCGCTGTTGGTTCTGATGCAACATTACTGAATAGTTTCCATACATCATCACTGGCATCACGAACAAAACCAGTGTGTTGATAAACGTTTGCAGTTCCGCCCACAAATTGGCTGAAGAAACCTATGTCATAATTATAAGGATACGTAACATTAGCTGTTAGATATAATAATGGATCTTGTACACTTAATGTAATGTCATTTTGTGCAATTACATTACTTACATGTAGATTGCCACCAATCCATACATCTTTAGCAAAACTTGCTCCACCTGCAACTACCAATGCGCCTGTGTCATTGCTAACAGCGTTTGTGGTTGCACGGATATTTGCATATCCACCTAGGTTGAAGTTTTCGACCACGCCTAGACCACCATAAGTAACCAATGCACCTGTGTATTGACTTGTGCTACCTGTGGTCATTTTAACGTTGGCATTACCGTACACATCAAATGATGCGTTACGGATGCTGGTAACTCCGGTCGTTGCTCCTAGCAATACCGCTGTGGCGTCGCCACCAATGCTTAGTGTTGTGGCTACTGTGTTAGCAAATGCCACACCTGTTTGGCCTGTGAATATTGTTGTTGCGTTTGGCAAGTAGATGTTAGCGTTACGTAGATTAAATGTACCTGATGTAGCACCTGCTACCACACTGGTGGCATCACCAAATGCGTTAACTGTTGTGGCTGTGGCATTTAATAGATTAAATGTTGTTTGATCTGTAGTAACATCGCCGCCACCTAAGAATAGATCTTTGGCAATACCCACACCACCTGCGATTTGTAGTGCACCTGTACTTGCTGAAGTTGAATCATCTGTACTGCTTAGGATAGCGTTGCGACCACTTAGGTCATATTCTGTAATCAAGTTACCAACGTGTACGTTGGCATAACTTGTTAGGTTGATCGCACCATAGGTCGTACCTGTTTCAGAAGTGTATGTAAACACAAACTCATCGCCCGACTCATCCCAAGTTAGGCCAGTGTTGGTTTGGTCACCTCGTTCAAACACAAAACCTAGGTCATAGGTGTTTGTTCCAGCAAACGCATTGTTCATGACGATCAACGGATCGTTAACGAATGTGTTGGTAGAAGCAACTGTAGTAACTGTACTGTTACCTAAAACAGTCAAGTTACCTGTAATTAAGAAATCACTGGTAACAGTGATATTACTGTTAAACAGTGTGCCTACGATAGAACCCGGAACGATCTTGGCGTTCGCATAGATCGTTGAGTCGTAGATCTGATTATTTTTTATACGTGTTAAGGCAGTCATCGCAGTAAACTACTCCATTTATTTAATAAATTTAATAACTGTAGATCTGCGGTTCCATGTTCCCCGGACGGATTCTCAGTTGTCTCTTTAGTAGTATTTATTTGTGATTGGAAAAAAATAGGTAGTTGATGTGGGTAATTAAACTGCGTAGATTACTTAAATATTAGCTTATCGCCCCATATCTTGTACCTGTTGCTATCCAGGTTACTGCATTACCATTAAGATTTACTGCTTTGCCACCAGCCGCTCCGGCAAATGAATTTGCATTGGAGTCCGAAGCACCGCCAGATCCACCCCAGGGTCCTCCGCCACCACCGCCATTATCATAAGGATCTCCCCAACCTCTACCGCCAGCAGTTGTTGTACCATCTCTTCCTGTTACGCCATTGATACCGCTACCGCTTGTACCTCCGCCAGCTCGACCACCGCCGCCGCCTCCATAACTTCTTCCACCGACGTCAAATGGATCTTGATATATTCCGCCACCGCCGCCTCCACCTTCTTGGCCACCAAAACCATACATAAGACTTTGGTTATTTCCTCTGCCGCCTACTCCTCCAGTGCCTGGTATAATCCTACCTCCGCCACCACCGGATCCTTTTCTTATTTCGCTTGGCGGTATTATATTGCCACCATTAGATCCGGCCGATCCTGGAGACCCTCCAGCA
>Ga0222714_10000839_pt1 | contig 35026 bp, 47 predicted proteins | sample C33_3DmetaG_FD_165048 | JGI IMG/M metagenome (GOLD analysis project Ga0222714, IMG submission 165048) | Estuarine water microbial communities from San Francisco Bay, California, United States - C33_3D | ecosystem: Environmental > Aquatic > Marine > Unclassified | place: USA: California... | reverse complement strand
CTACGATGAGAGAAGAATGTCGACAATGGATTCTGTGAATGAAAATCCAGAGACAGATTACGAAGGGTCATTTGATTATGAGTTATATGGTGATGATGGCGAGACAGCATATGGCAAAATACACTACAAAGCAGTGAACGGAAAAGTTGATCCTAAATCCTTGCAGGGCGAATACGAGTACGAAGGCAATGCCAGAGTGGACAGCGACCTTGCCACCCAAATGATACAACCAGGTGGTGATGAGCACGAGGAAGCACTAAAGGCCGCACAGGAAGATTACGATTACGAAACACAGCGTATGCAATCAAAAGTCGGCGAAGGCAACGAATTTGCTCAAGCAGTGAACAAGGCCAAAGCGGCTGGTATGAAACCAGGTGACGAGTTTGAAGTAGGTGGCAAGAAATACACACTGAAAGATGCCATTGAACAAGCAGGTTTACAACTGGAAGAATTTTTCTCAGAGGCAGAATATGCAGACCCAAGCAAGGAACATTACAAAAAAGCGTTGGCGGCAGGATTCAAAGGCAGTTACGAGGACTACGTGAAAGAATACGGCAGTTTCCCGGAAGAGTTTCCAAAGAACGAAGCATCAAAACCAGATTTCTTGGATCTAGATAAAGACGGCAACAAAACAGAGCCCATGAAGAAAGCGGCCGCTGATGCTAAAAAAGAATCCACAGAACTAGATGCTATCATTAAATTAGCAGGCATCTAATTACCAAAATAATATAATATTTTACTAGACACAAGATAAATAAGTGTGTATATTATTCTTTATGTCTAATATACATTTAGGCAAAACAAAAACAAACATAGGCAAACAAGGAGGCTTACATTATGGCAACACTAGCTGAAATAAGAGCGAAATTAAAAGATCAAGAAGTGAATCGCTCCACTTCCAACACAGGCGGCGACAACGCCATCTACCCACATTGGAACATACAGGAAGGACAGGAAGCGGTAGTACGTTTCTTACCTGATTCCGATACAAACAATACTTTTTTCTGGACCGAGAGAGCAATGATCAAATTGCCTTTCAACGGAATTAAAGGACAAGCAGATTCAAGACCAGTACAGGTACAGGTACCGTGTATGGAGATGTATGGAAAAACTTGCCCAGTACTAACTGAAGTTAGACCATGGTTTAAAGACAAATCCATGGAGGACATGGGCAGAAAATATTGGAAGAAAAAATCTTATATCTTTCAAGGTTTTGTTGTACAAAATCCATTAGCAGAGGATACAACACCTGAGAATCCAATTAGAAGATTCATTATTGGACCTCAAATCTTCAACATCATCAGAGCGGCATTACTAGATCCAGAAATGGAAGAGTTACCAACTGACTCTGTGAGAGGAGTGGATTTTAGAATAACTAAAACTTCAAAAGGTGGGTATGCTGATTACTCAACCTCAAAATGGTCAAGAAGAGAAAGAGCATTGGATGAAGCAGAGAGAGCGGCAATTGACAAACACGGATTGCATACTCTATCTGAATTCAGACCAAAAGAACCTACTGATGCAGAAGTTAAAATAATCAAAGAATTATTTGAACAGTCTGTGAATGGTGAAGCATACGATCTGGAAAAATACGGTCAATACTATAGACCAGCAGGCGTATCTGCACCTCAAAGAGGTTCTGCAACTGCGGAAACTTCAACACCAGCACCTGCACCAGCAGAAGCTGTTAAAGAAGAACCTAAAGCAGAAGCGGCTCCGGCTCCACAAGCACAACCCACAGGTGATAGTGCTAAAAGAGCTGAGGATATCTTGAAATTAATTAGATCAAGACAAGCAAAATAAACCCTTAGTTTACCAAGTAGTCATTCTGTTGACAGTGTGGCTACTTGGTGTTAATATACACATATGACAAAACCATTTGATATAACAAAATTTAGAAAGAGTATCACTAAATCAATTCAAGGATTAGGTTTAGGATTTAATGATCCCACAGACTGGATCTCAACAGGCAATTTCGCATTGAACTATCTTATCTCAGGCGATTTCAATAAAGGTATTCCATTAGGAAAAGTTTCTGTACTAGCAGGAGAGTCAGGTGCGGGTAAATCTTATATTGCTTCAGGTAACATTATTAAAAATGCTCAGGCACAGGGCATCTATGTGATATTAGTAGACACAGAGAATGCTCTAGATGAGAGCTGGCTTCAGGCACTAGGAGTAGACACATCAGAAGACAAATTATTAAAACTGTCTATCTCTATGGTAGACGATGTGGCCAAAACTATTTCTGAGTTTATGAAAGGTTATAAAGAAGAGCACTCAGAGAATAGAGAAAGTGCTCCAAAAATTTTATTTGTAATAGATTCGTTGGGTATGTTATTGACCCCAACTGATGTCAATCAGTTTGAAGCAGGAGAAATGAAAGGTGATTTAGGAAGAAAACCTAAAGCACTGACAGCTCTTGTGCGTAACTGTGTGAATATGTTTGGATCCTACAATGTGGGATTGATAGCAACCAATCACACTTATGCATCGCAGGATATGTTTGATCCAGATGACAAAATATCAGGCGGACAAGGATTTATCTATGCGTCATCTATTGTGATTGCAATGAAGAAACTAAAACTAAAAGAGGACGAAGACGGTAATAAAATATCTGAAGTTAGAGGTATAAGAGCCGCTTGTAAAGTGATGAAGACTCGTTATGCTAAACCATTTGAATCAGTGCAAGTTAAGATTCCATATGATACTGGTATGGATCCATACTCTGGATTAGTGGATCTATTTGAGAAAAAAGGTCTGCTCGTAAAACAAGGAAACAAGTTAGCATATACAGGGTCTGATAAGAACACTATTGCAGAGTTCAGAAAAAACTGGACTGGTGATAAATTAGATAGTATTATGAAAGACTTTCATAATCATAATTTTGTAACATCAGAACAGGAGACAGTAAAAAATGGAGAATCAGATGACGCCTAATCAAATTGAAGAAATTTGGACGTCAATATCAAACTATCTTCCCGAAAGAGTTAAACTAGATTGTGCTGTGGATTATGTTAAAACACTAATAGATGTTGGAATTGATACCAGAGTGTTAAAAGCCGCAGGTGAGCACGATGATCGTTTAGAACAAGCAGTACAAATTGTATTAGATGATGAAGAGAGTTTAGAAGAAGACGAGGGAGAAGGATTTTACGACGAACAATGAGTTGGTACACAGACATTAGTAAAGAAGTTAGTAAAATTCCAGAATGTATACAGCATTTTTACAATGAACTGAATGAAGCCAAACGTGAAGTAAAAATATACGGTAATCTTGAAAAGGCATCAGCGGCTCTGCCCGGTGTAGTTGAACATCGTTTTAATCAATTGCAAGAAATAGAAGCCATATTAGAGTATCTTAACATCGAAAAAAGACAACTTAGATCTAAAACATTTAAAAAATATTTAGAAAATTATCAAAGAGCACTATCATCGCGAGATGTTGAAAAATATGTTGACGGAGAATCAGATGTAGTTGATATGGAAAAAATAGTATTAGAATTTGCACTACTAAGAAATAAATGGCTTGGTATTATTAAAGGTCTCGATCAAAAACAATGGCAACTTACCAATATCGTTAAATTAAGAGTAGCGGGAATGGAAGATGCCTCAATCAAATAGAATCATACTCACAGACGTGGATGGTGTACTCTTAGAATGGGAGAATCATTTTTCTAACTGGATGTTAACTAAAGGTTACCAACAAAAATTAGGTAAAGAAAAACTCTATTCTATGGACCGAAGATACGGAATAACTAAAAAGAAAAAAGAAGAGCTAATCAAAGAGTTTAACAATTCAGCGTGGATGAGCACACAAACTCCACTGCCTGAATCTCAAACCTGGGTCAAATTGCTACACGCAGAGGGATGGACATTCATCCCTATAACATCACAAACCACAGACATACCAGCACAAGAACTACGGAAGAGGAGATTGCAAGAACTGTTTGGTGGCACAGTGTTTGAAAACTTCTTTATCCTAGATACAGGTGCTGACAAAGATTCAGCACTGGCAGAATTCCATGGCACAGGATTATGGTGGGTAGAAGACAAACCAGAGAATGCACTGTTAGGATTAGAATATGGTTTAAAACCGTTGTTAGTCGACCACGTATACAATCGCAAATTTAAACACCAAAATATCACAAGAGTAAAACACTGGAAACATATATACAAAGTAATCAACGGAAGAACATAATATGACTATACCAGTTTACGTGGGCTACGACTCTCGAGAAGACCTAGCATACCAAGTTTGCAAACACTCTATTATACGAAGAGAACCAGGAGCCACAGTGAAACCTCTCAAACAAAAAGATATGAGAGAGGCCGGATTATATACTAGAGAAGTTGACAAACTAGCATCAACTGAATTCACCTTTACAAGATTTTTTATTCCACATTTACAAAACTATCAAGGATGGGCAGTTTTTTGCGATTGTGATTTTGTGTGGACAGTACCTACTACAGATTTAAAACAATACTGCGATCCAGACAAAGCAGTTGTTGTGGTTCAGCACGACTACACTCCTGCAGAAGGAATGAAAATGGACGGCAAACAACAACACATCTACCCAAGAAAAAATTGGTCGTCGATGATCCTGTGGAACTGTGCTCATCCTAAAAACAAAGTGTTGACTCCAGAATTATTGAATAAAGAAACAGGAGCATTCTTACATAGGTTTCAATGGTTAAACGATAACGATATTGGATCTCTACCACATCATTATAATTGGCTAGTAGGTTGGTACAAAGAACCCAAAGATGGAAAACCTAAAATTTATCACTGGACCGAAGGCGGTCCTTGGTTTATAGACAATTATTTTGATTGTGAATATGCTGACGTTTGGAAAAAAGAGACCATTAATCTTTTTTCAAAATGATAAAAATACTTAAAAATAATATTTTTACCAACCCCCCACACATTTATAAAGAAGAAGCATTTGATAGAATTAGTGTTGATAAAATATATGAGAATTGGAATAATGTTGAACATATTCGATGGAAAGAATTTTTTACAAAATATAAGTTAACATTATTAGATAAAGTTAAAAATACAGAATCTTATCAGTATATTGGTGAGGAAAAACTTGTTGGTTTTATATTTTTTAAAGATAGAGCAGATATTAGGAATATTAAAGTTAAGTTTAATAATGTAGTTAGACCATACAAATTAAATTCTTTATTAATTTTACCTGCATCACAAGTAATAAACTTTTTAGAAACTAAAAAATCTAACTTTGACAAGCCTTTTTTAATAGTTAAGTTTGATAAAAAATTTTTAGATACTATTAAAAAGCATTTTTAGAATATAACCTATCTACTTGTGACGGTTCTCCAAACGGTCCAGCAATAGTTTTAGCATAGTTAAATCCTAAAGATTTCATAAATTGATCCATTGATTCTACACAAGGGGTGTTTGGTGAATGGTTATACGAAAATCTATTAACTTCGTTTAATACATAATCAGCATTTTTAAAAATTTCAGGACTACCTTGCATACACATAACTTCTGCACCTTGTATATCTTGTTTGATAAAATTATATCTGGCATTGCTTCCTACAACTGATGATAACGTTTTCATCTGTCTTTTATCTGGTTTCTTTTTATTATCAATAGTTGCAGGTAGTAATGTTGCTCCTTTAGTATAACCTACTGGATGTATATACATTGTTACTTCTTTATTTTCGTTACCTAAAACTGCAATATGATATTCGTCTGCAATTTCTTTAAGATGTTTTTCGTGTTTTGGTCCAGCTTCAATACAAGTATAATGAGAGTTTGACCAAAAAGTTTTACAGTTTTTTGTCCAAAAACCATTCCAAGCACCTAAATCTAATATTCGTTTTGGGGTGTAGCCTTTATCAGCAAGATTTGTTTTTAACCATTCGTATACAGGTTCCATAAATTATTTAAAATACACAATGTCAGGCCAAGTTTTAATTAACTCTCTAAAGCCCAACTCTTTCTGTAAAAAGGTTTCTATTTCGTTATTATTGCTTCCATATTTTTTACTATTGTTATTCAGCTCAATCATTAGATACTGTGTGTTTGAAATAGTTTCTAACCCTCCTTTAATAACTTCCATTTCTAACCCTTCAACATCTATTTTGATTAAATCAACATCTTTAAATTTAAATGAGTCTAATGTGCTAATTTTAATTTTTCCTTTTTCTTTCAACACACGTGTGTTTTGTGTTGCATCTTCAACAGATAGACTGATATAATCATCATTATTTCCTATTGCTTGATTATATGAAACAATTTTTTCATTCATTGATGTGTTTCTGTATAAACATTCATAATGAACTGTGTGAGGTTCAAAACAATAAATTTTTTTTGCAAATTGTTCGACAGACAATGACCATGTACCGCACCAAGCGCCAATATCAATCACTGTTTTAAATTTTTTATTTTGAGAACGACACCAGGTTATAAATTGATTTAAACATTTTTCCTGCATATGAGGGTAGCCATTTTCTCTCCATATTTCAATTTGTGCATCAGTTGATGGAACCCAAATATTATTTTTTAATTTTTCTATTTTCATAACACACCTATATCTTTTAAAACTGCTACAGCAGTACCGTTGGCGTACTCCTCTGGTGTGAATTGTTGATAGCAAAGACTATTAAACCATTCTGTGGGATCATTCCATTTAGGATTTTCTATAAATCTTAAATCTGTATTTGCTATAGGTTCTGCAAAACTTTTTGTATGACAGAATACAGGAACACCTTGTGCTATTGCCTCCACCGCACTGATAGAGCAACTAGTTACACACGCCCAGGCATCTTTGAGCTGTTCTTCAATAGGAACGTCTGCTACTGCTGGACCACTGGTTCCGTTTTTTCTGGGTTTGTCTCTCCATACAATCGGCCTGTCTGTATACTCTTGTATCTCTCCGGTGATGTGTACGTGCCAATCATTCCAATCAATATAATTCTGTATTGTGTAACTGCTGGGACAAACTAAAATATGTTTGCCTGAATTGTTTCTTTCTTTAATGTTGATATTAAATTTTTTAAATCGATCTGATGGACAATTTTTAATCAATGGTACGTGAATATTATTTTTAGCAATACGCCAGTAGTGATTGTCAGGTTTTAAATTACGATTATCAAATCTTCCAAAGTATGGAGTATCTGTAAACCAATACTCTAACGACTGCTGTTCTAATTTTTTTACTAGATCTAAATTTCGATTCACAAATCCCCAGAACATAGAATTAGTTGACGGCTCTTCTATATGAGCATTGTTGCGTATCTGTACTTGATCAGGCCATGTTTTTTCGATACCATTGAACACTTCCCAACACTTGCTTTTTGGATTATCCTGTGGTGCGTAAATTGTTAACATCTATAAATTCAATCAACTGCTTTGCCCAATCTTTATGTCCGTCTGTGCTTGGATGTGGATCTTGTGGACTTACAATTTGGTTATTTTTAATTATGTAATTGTAGTGAGAATCCTCTATATTAAAGTATCTTCTCGTGTTTATTCTGCCCATTAAAGCGTTCAAATCCCCCTTATTTTTGACGATATCCACTGGCAACGAGTTATACATCACGTAAGGAATAGAATGGTTTTCAAAGTAGTTTTGTAGGTCCAACACGTGATTCAACCATCGCATCGTGCCTGTTTGTTCTATGTCCCATCCTGGCTGAGCATCCACAAATCTCAACTGTTCTCCCACTTTCCAAGTACGCCAAGTAAGTTCTGTGCTAGGTATTTTACCTTTTTTCCATCCGTCATTGGTTACGTAATCCATTCTGTGTGTGCTTGAAAATCCTATAACAGCAAAAACATTTTCTTTGGAATTGGTTTCAAACCAATGTTTAGTTGTAAAACATAATCTGTCATTGCCTCGCCCACCCATAGCAAGATTATGTAATTCCATACCATAGTGTTCTGCAACAATCTTAGACGTAAATGTATTAACTCCGTCTTTTGGACGAGTGGTGAGAAAAGAACAACCATTAGAAAAGAGTTTGAACATAACTGTATTTTATAGTATAATTAACTGAATTACAATGATTGTTAAGCCTATTTCTGACATAAAATTCTACATAGAAAAATTTGGACAAGCAGATGCTCGTTCCGAATATGTGGTACGTTGGCATCAAGAACAAAAAGAAGATACGTTTTCTTCGCCGTCTACTTTTATTGGTAATTTTTATAACTGTACTGTACATAGTACACCGCCTCTATTAATAACAGAAGAAAAACAAATGGTTACAGACCATGTGTGGCCGTTGCTGTGGAAAGTGAAACACAAGCCACAAAAGACACACTCGCTTTGGAAACAGTGGGGAGATACTGTAGACATTAACCTACCTCCGGTGTCTAAACATTTTACTGAAACGAAAACCTATATATGGATGCCTATAGATGAAGAATCATGCAATAATCCATGGCACGTTTGGATAGACATAATTTCTAAATGTAGATTAATATGGCTTAGAAAAGACAAACTTTTTACTGATTATATCTACGTTTTTCCTTGTATGGGAAAATATTTAGAGCGTGTACTTAAAGAAATTTATCCTGAAATAAAATATTATGTTATGCCAAAAAACTCTGCTTGGCATTTCAAAGATATATTAGTACCTAGTATGGTTAATTGTAACGACGGAGAAACACAACCAGCGTCAATTGATTGGTTACGAGACCAAAAATATAGAGCAATACAAGTATCTACTCCTACAAGAAAAATTTTTATTACTAGATCAGATGCACTTACTCGACAACTCACAAACCAAAATGAATTACTGTTAGCTCTAGGAGGATTTGAACCCATAGAGCTGTCTAACTATTCTATCAAAGAACAGATGCAAATTTTTGACGAAGCCACACACATAGTTTCTACGCATGGTGCAGGACTAGTTAATTTACTATGGTCACAATACGGTACAAAAATTATAGAAATAAATCATATAAAGCAGATAAACAAAAAAGTTTATCCTGTGTTAAGTTATCATTGTGGGCACAAACACAAAGTATTATACGGAGAAAAAATAGACTTACCTTATAAAAATAAACCAACCGGTGTGAAAAGAATAAACGATATGGCTAATATAAAAATAAATGTTCAAGAAGTATTAAAACACCTATGATGATAGCAGGAATTCATACTACAAAAGATCGCACACAAAAATATGTGGATGCATTTGTTAAGGGAACACCCGGACCTTATAAAATTTATAACTTCAAAAAACTTAAAACATTACCAGAAGAAAATTTAGTTCTGTACGGTATACTTGCTGGATCTGGAGAAGTGTACAAACAGTGCCAACAAGCAAACAAAGATTTTTATTATATGGACCATAGCTATTTTGTAAACGGTCACGAATGGCCTCATTGGATGCGTATAACTAAAAACGGTCACGCACAAACTACATTAAAAAATGTTCCTGCAGATAGATACGAAAAATATTTTAAAAAAGAAATTAAACTTTGGAATAAGTCAGGTAAAGACATATTGTTTCTACCTCCAACATTTGCAATTGAAGATTTTTTTAATATTAAAGATTGGATTACTTCGACCTTAGAAACATTACACAAGTATACAGATAGATACGTAGATGTAAGAGAAAAACCATACAATCCTATGATTACCAAAGGACCCCATGGGGAAACAGTTAAGGTAGATAGACCCACAGATAATAAAGGACCAATCGATTGGTCGCAGTATCACGCAGTAGTAACATTTAATAGTAATACAGCAATAGAAGCATTGCATAACGGTGTACCTGTATTTTGTGATCCCAGAGCAAGTGCGGCAACACCAATATCAGAAACCGATTTAACAAAAATAGAAACACCTAAATATGGAGACAGAATATCTTTGTTCTCGAGCCTAGCATACTCGTGTTGGAACATAGAAGAAATGTCAAACGGAACAGCATGGAGAATGTTAAATGAATATTAAACCAAAAAAAATATTAGTAATGGGATTACCTGGATCAGGTAAGTCGTATCTTGCAGGTATATTAGCACCTATGATAGATGCGGTATGGCTGAATGCTGATCGAGTTAGGCAAGAAGCAAACGACTGGGATTTTTCTCCCGAAGGACGATCACGACAAGCAGAAAGAATGAAAAAATTAGCACAAGAAGCGTTGGATAATAATAAACACGTGATCGCAGATTTCGTATGCCCTACGCCCAAAACTCGAGAAGATTTTGGAGCAGATTATACAGTATGGGTAGACACCATTAAGGAAGGTCGGTTCGAAGATACCAATAAGATGTTTGTGGCACCCGAACATTATGATTTCCGAGTTCCCACACAAAACGCGGAGTTATGGGCAATACGTATTTCAAATGAAATACAAGAATATGTTTGGGATAACAGAAAACCTACAGCACAGATGCTAGGCAGATGGCAACCGTGGCACGAAGGACATCAAGCACTATTCGAAGAGATCATTAAGAAAACAGGTCAGGTCAACATTCAAGTTAGAGATGTGCAAGGGGTGGGAGATAATCCATTTGATTTTGATACTGTGAAAAAAAATATAGATTCAGCTCTGGAAAAAGAATATCAAGGTAGATATAAAGTAACCTTAGTACCAAACATCACTAATATCTGTTATGGTCGTGGTGTAGGCTACAAAATTGAGAACATTGTATTACCAGAGAACATACAAAAAATATCTGCTACTGACATTAGAAAAAAAATGAGGGACCAAGGAAAGTTGTAGTGAAAGTAGAAATTTTTAGAAGGACGGTGAAAGACCGAAGAAGAGGAGTAAGTTATGACCTCCTTAAGTGGATGTCAGAAGGTATTCGTGCTTGTGGTGACGAACCCGTAATGGTAAACGAAACAAAAGAAGGTCCAACAACAGAAGGGGAAATGAATCCAACTACTCCTATAGTTTGTATGTTTGGATATGGTGGTACTAATCAACGACATCATACTAAAGGTAGAAGATTAGAACTTGTAGAAAATGCTAAAGCCAAAGGTATTAAAGTTATAACATTTGATGGAGGTTTGTTAAGCAGTTTTGGAAATGTATCGTCGTACCCAAATCATTATTTTCGTGTAAGTTTATTTTCTCCAATGAACAATGGAGATTTCTTATCAGACAACTCTCCAAGTGATCGTTGGGAGATGTTAAAAAAAGAATTTAATGTAAGATATGAGCCGTGGAGAAAATCAAATCCAGAAGATCCTATATTGTTTGTATTACAACCACAAGACAACTGGTCAATGAACGAACTGAGTCCTATTGAATGGTTTAAAGATGTTTACAAAAAAATAAGGCCACTAACCAAAAGAAAATTTATAGTACGACCACATCCTAATCATATAGATAGTATATCTCAAAGGTTACATGAGTTTCCATCAGATGTAGAAGTTTCAATTGGTCAAAAACAGTTTCAAGGTGACGAAAAAAAATATTATAGATTTCATTTTCAAGATGCAATAGCAAATTGTCATGCTGTTGTCACTCATAACTCCACTGCGTCAACAGATTCTTGTATTAGAGGCATACCAACATTTTGCACATCAGATCTTGCTATGTGTTGGCCAGTAGCAAATACTGATTTAACCAAAATTGAAAATCCAGAAATGCCAGACAGGACACAATGGGTCAACGACTTAGGTTATAAATTATGGAGTGTAGACGAAATTAAAAAAGGAATCGTATTCAAAAGATTCAAAGAAAAGTTAAATATAGGTACATAATGAAACTCAAAGTCATTACATCGTACAAACCAGGCACATGGAACAAATACGCAGATCGTTGTGTGAGAAGCATTGTAGAATACTGGCCTGAGGGTATTGCTATAAATGTATATCACGAAGGACCGTGCGAAGAATCTAAAATGTTTCATCCTAGAATCAAATGGATTGATTTACATCAAGTACAACCAGAACTAATGTCTTTTAAAAACCGTCATAAAGACGATCCAGTTGCCTGTGGCGAATTACAAGAAATACCAGGAGGAGTTAAACGTCCTGCAGAATTTGATGGCAACGATAAAAACAAAGGTAGTTTTTTATTTGATGCTGTGAGATTTGCAAACAAAGTATTTTGTGTCACTCATTCGATTAAAACTTCTGTGGAAAAAGAGTATGATTATGTTATATGGTTAGATGCGGACACTTATACATTCCGTACAATGCCAAGAGATTTTATAGAATCTCTATTACCAGCAGACTCAATGTTGACGTACTTAGGCAGAGAAAACCCTACAAAGAACGACGGGGGCAAATATCCAGAATGTGGATTTGTTGGATACAATTTACGTCATCCACAGATACAAGAGTTTGTTAACGATTGGGAAAAATTATATATTACAGATTCTGTTTTTAAATTAACCGAATGGCATGACAGTTATGTATTTTGGCACTTATCAAAAATTTATAGACAGAAATATAATATAAAAGTTAACGACATTGGCTATTGGAAAGGTGTGAAGGGACATCATGTTTTTATTAACTCTGAGTTAGGATTATACATAGATCATTTTAAAGGTAAAAGAAAAAATATTGGCAGTAGTGCTAAAAACGACCTACGTGGTTCTAGAAGTAGTACAGATGTTTCACAATTAGATTACTGGAAATCGACTCCAGAGAATTGGCGAGAATGAAAATAGCAGTCTTTCCAGAATATGGTAGTCTTAATTCTGAACCAGTATTCAAAGCATTTATACAACATCTCCAAGATAAAAACGAAAAGTTTGTCCTCAACAAATACGATAACACTTGCGATGTAGCAGTAATTTGGTCTGTGCTTTGGAGAGGACGAATGGAACAAAATAAAAAAGTTTGGGATTTTTTCAAAGAACACAATAAGCCTGTTGTGGTATTAGAAGTAGGTGGAATTAAGAGAAACATGACTTGGAAAATGGGAATCAATGGTATTAATAGAGATGCTGATTTTGCTAATCAACAGTATGACGATAAAAGATGGTCAAAATTTGGTGTGGAATTACAACCGTGGAAACAGACTGGAAATATAATTGTTATCTGCGGTCAACATAATACTAGCCAACAGTGGGAAGGAATGCCCAATATAAGTGTATGGATTGATCATCAGATAAAAATTATAAGAAAATATTGTGATCGACCAATTGTGATTCGTCCACATCCAAGAAACCCAATTAATTTTAATGAAAAAAAATATCCTTACGTAAGAATTAATATGCCTAAACGAGATTGGACCACATATGACGACACAGATTTTAAAAAAGTTTTAAAGAGCACGTGGGCAGTAGTGAATCATTCTTCTAATCCTGCAATGGAGGCAGTGTTTAATGGTATACCTGTGTTTGTTTCAGAATCTAGTTTGAGTCACGATGTGGGCAATACAAATGTGGCAGATATTCTACATCCTGCTATGCCATCAAGATTAAACTGGTGTAACTGGTTAAGTTACACCGAATGGACTACTGAAGAAATACGAGAAGGTCTTCCTTGGGCAAGGATAAGAGCAAGACTATTAGAGAAATATATCAAATGAAAACTATAGATTTAAGTAATAAAAATATAATTGAACCCATAGAGTGGAAACCGTACGAAGGAGAAACTGTGGTTGTAAAAACTGTGATCCGCGGAGGTAAAAAGATTCAAGAAACTGCTTTTTATGAAGACAAAGTTAAAGCAGTGCCAAAGGGCAATGCTTATTGTATAGGTAATGGCCCATCACGAAAAGATTTTGATTTAAATTTACTAAAAGATTCTGGACAAACGTATGGATGTAATGCTCTCTACAGAGATTTTAAACCAAATTTTCTTTTCTCAGTTGATGCAAAGATGTCTCAAGAAATTTCTAACAGTAAAATATCAGAGCAAGGCGTAGTGTGTTACGCTCCTAGTCTTGAGGTCAATAGAAATCAAGGACTAACTCTTATTCCGCATAACGCACACCTAACCAGCGGTAATCAAGCAATACACACTGCAATAATACACGGTCATAAAAAAATTTATATGATAGGATTTGATTTTCGAGAGTATGGAAAAAACAAATTGAATAACATTTATCAGAATACTGAAAATTATGGAGAAAGACATTCAGATGCAATATTTGATAGTTGGTTAACTACTTTTCGAAAAATAATAAAACAACGACCGTATGTACATTTTACAGTTGTACATAATACTCCTCCAGAATATTTAAATCACCTACAAACAGGCACTGATATAAAAAATACTTCTTTGATGACCTATGCGGAATTTAAAAAGAAAGTTTTAGGCCTAGACTCTTAAAACGATTGCGCCAACGATAGAAGTTGGCATTGTGATTAGAGTAAATATCTCGATCCACAGTCATTTGATACAGATGAACCATTTCGTGTGCTAATGTTTCAATAAAGTCCTTCCAGGTGTTGTACTTGGTCAGTAGTTGAATTTTAAAAGTTACTGCTGGATGTGGGATTTGATCTACAGGCAATGCTCTCTCATTCACTGTTTTCACTTTTCTTGCGTCCCATAAGCAGGCACACTGTCCGTAACAACCCTTTAACCTTCGAAGTTCTAATTCTGGCATTGTCAGTCGACTGTTGAATATTCCTTTATTCAATATGTTGAACCAACTCTGTGCCTGTGCTATCGTGGGCCTAAAATTTTTGATGTCAGCACGTTTTACCAAAGCCTGCTTGACCTGGAAGCGAACTGTCTTCACTGCTTTGATGGACATTTTCCTCTGTTTCTTGCTTTTCATAAACTACGCATATAATGGTGGTTGACAATATTACCATTTGTGCTATACTGTAATTATCTAAAAACTCCATGGTTAAAACTACACATAATTCAATCACCACAATCGAGCAGGCCATACAGATTCTAGCCTATAACGAGCACTTTTGGGAGGAATTTAAAGTGCATCCAAAAGATCGAAAAACTGTGAACAGCCTAGCGGATGCACCATATGCTTGGACTGAAAAACAAGGGCATCTAGCTCTGGCGCTGTTGAAACGATATCATACACTGTTCCAAAAATACAATATCGATCTATCCAAACTGTTACAGAATCCCGTATATCGAGATCCGTTCCGAATAATAGATTATGAAAAATCTATAGAACGTTATGAGGAAGAAAACAAAGAATGGATTGAAATGAAATTTCCGTATAACAAAAAAATTATTGAATTACTAAGGACACTTAAACATCAAAAAACACAAGGGTTGGTTCCAATGATTTATCACGGAGAACAAAAGAAATGGCAGATCGCTTGTACTGAGATAACACTATACTTCTGTGTGTTAATTGCTACTCGTTATGATTTTAAATTTATTAATCCAGAAATTTTAGAGGACTACGAGGAAGTTAAACAAGAAAAACTTGCGTATCGCAAACCTTCTATGTCTTTAAAAAATAATCACCTAACTCTCAATAACGCACCAGACAGCCTAACCGACTGGTGGAATAAAAATTATGCTAACAAAAGTTTTATATATCAATGTGATGCTTTAAAAGATTTAGAAATAGAAAACAATATAAATTTTATAACCACAGATAACTCTACACTTGCAGATAGAATAGCTACACATAAGAGCAGAGAAATTTATGTTGACCGAGGACGATGGACTAAAAAAGAATTCTTAAACGCTCTATTAGAGTTAGATAGTTTACCAGCACTTGTTACTACAGGATCAGAATTTTCATCTCACACAGATATAAACGAGCTGTCAGAATGGTATCAAACATTTGAAGCACTTGACATTAAACCCTGTGAAGTTGCCTGGGGCTATACTATTGAAGATCCCCCAGACTGGAGACAAAGAAATCAAAAAGATAATTTTGGTTGTTCGTGGGATTCATATCCATCAGAAATGTCTGACGAAGCTCGAGAACAATTGTATGACCGATGGTGTGATATGCAAACTCATTCTAAATCATCTAAATACATAGACGAGCACACCAAAATAATATTTGTAAGAACAAGAATACCTAGGACACTTATAAAAGCAAATATTATAATTAAAAGCTCATTTACCATGTTTGATTCTAGTTACTGGCCTAGCGGAACAGAAACTTTAGGAAGAGTGGTTGAAAATCTTCCAAAAAGGTTGTATTATGTTACTAAATCAAATGGATGGTTGATTAACAAAAAATATGAGTTCTTGTAAACTGGTAATAAAAGATGAAGTAAATGTTAAATTTGAAGATTTATCCTTAGAACATCGCAAAAGACTTCATACAAAATTTAAATTTGAAATACCTTATGCTCGTCATCTGCCCGCAGTAAAATTAGGTAGGTGGGATGGCAAAATCAGTTTCTTTGGATTAGGCGGTACGACTTATCTAGCACTAGTGGATCAAGTGTTGCCGTTGTTAGAAGAAGCAGGAGTATATGTAGAACTTGTGGACGAGAGAACTCCTCATAATTTTGAATTTAAATTAATTGATAAAAATTATCTATCAGATATAAAATGGCCAACTACTCATCCGTGTGCTGGACAGCCAATTGAATTAAGAGATTATCAGATAGAAGTAATTAACAAATTTATTGAAAATCCTCAATGCATACAAGAAATTGCTACAGGTGCAGGTAAAACAATTATTACTGCGGCACTCTGTAAATTGGTCGAGAATTACGGGAGAACACTCACTATTGTTCCAAACAAAAGTTTAGTTACACAAACAGAAGATGATTTTATTGCGTGTAATCTTGATGTAGGAGTCTATTATGGCGATCGAAAAGAACTAGGAAGACAAAATACAATTGCAACTTGGCAATCGTTGAACGTGCTGGAGAAGAAGAGTAAGGACGAGGATTCAGAAGCATTTGCAGATGCGATAAAAAATATCAATACAATAATAGTGGATGAGGTGCATATGGCCAAAGCAGATGTTCTCAAAAGAATGTTAACAGGTCCTTTTGCTCATTGTGGTATACGTTGGGGGCTGACGGGTACTGTGCCTAAAGCAGATTTTGAATTTTATGGGTTAAGATGTTCCATAGGTGACGTTGTTAATAAGATACCTGCTAAAGAATTACAAGACAAAGGTGTACTAGCACAATGTAATGTGAATGTGTTACAAACACAGGACCATCCAGAATTTAAAAACTATCAGGAAGAATTGAAATGGCTTACAACAGATCCTACAAGAATGACGTGGATTGCTAACACAATAAAAGACATTGCTACATCAGGCAACACACTTATACTAGTTGACAGAATATCAGCTGGAGAAATTCTTGAAAAGAAACTAAAAGATTCAACATTTATTTCAGGTTCAACCAAAAACATAGATCGAAAGGAGCACTACGATGAAGTATCTACTGCAACAAATAAAATTATTATTGCCACATATGGAGTTGCCGCTGTGGGGATTAATATTCCTAGGATTTTTAATCTTGTCCTCATAGAACCGGGCAAGTCGTTTGTTCGTGTTATTCAGAGTATAGGAAGAGGAATTAGAAAAGCAGAAGACAAGGAATCTGTGCAGATATGGGATATAACCAGTTCCTGTAAGTTTGCAAAAAGACACCTTGGACAAAGAAAAAAGTTTTACAAAGAGGCCAATTATCCGTATAATGTAGAGAAGATAGATTATGAAAATCCTTACACTTGATAACAAGACATATACTTTAGAAAAAATTCCAGAATATGTAGACGACAGTCTACGTTTTGCTGTGTTAGATAATTCAAATCCACAGGATCCTGATTATTTTTTTGTTCCGTTGATATTCTTAGAAAGTTTCTCATCTCCTGCGGCAGTACTGACTATAGGCAAATATAAAATAAAGATGCCTTTAGATTGGAAAATGATTATTGGTGATGCTGAGCAAGGAGAGTTATACGTAATACCAATTACTAGTCTAAATGATCGAGGGTTTGAAGCATTCTGTTTTAATCCTATATCTGGATCTAAACCTGAGTTTTTTGAAGTAGATATTGTGGACATATATCAAGAAGTTAAATGGTATTTTCCTAAAATTAAATCAGGACAGATACTAGCAGTTCCGTTAGAAGATGGTGAGAACCCTCAATGTGCATATTTTGTTAAAGATATTTCAAGACAATCAGAGATACTAGATTATAGTCAAGTATGGTAACAAAAAAGAAAATATTAATAATTGGCTGTAGTAATGGTCTTGGTTTACATCATGTTTTTAGAGATACATTTAAAAAAAATAAAACATTAAATTTCAAAGTAGAGCAAAGTGCTGTAGGACCTTCTGGGTTTGATGATTACGATGAGATTGCAAGTGACGACCTGGTAGAATTTTATAATTTATCGTTGAGCGGATCCGGCAATACCTATATCAGTAATCGCTGTATTGAATTCTTAACAGAAAATCCTACTACGGATTATGTTTACATACAGTTCTCTGGATTACAAAGAATTGATTTGCCTTTAACCAAAGACGAGTTAGGAATAAATTTAAAAGGATATAGAATAAGACACTCTAAATATTACTCGTGGATACCCAGTGGAGGATATACAGGATCTTGGTTAAATTACGAGTTTACAAAAAGACTCTTTTCAAATTTCTATTCAAAAGATAATGCACTAAATCTTCATTTTATAAATCTTTTAGAAATTTATAAATGTGTAAGTTTTTTAAAACAATTAAAAATAAAATTTAACTGGTCCACATATTATGATTATTTGTTGGCTCCATCGTCTAACAGTTCTAAAGATGGTGTAATAGATAAAGAAAGTAACTCGTATCAAATTTATAATATGTTGGATAAAGAGAATTTTGTAGAGCCACCATTAAGTTTTATTATAAAAAATGGTTTTAAAACTCAAACTGATCAAGTACACTATCCATATGAATCGCAGATGGAGTGGTTAAAAAATATAAAAAACAAAATAGAATTACCAGATATAGGTTAATATGGAGAAAGACAATAGAAAGTTTTTTGAACTACGTAATGGAATGAAAGCGGTGGATTTCCGTAATAAAGATTATTATGACCGAATTGACGACAAAGAAAAAAGTTTGTATTCACCTTATATGATTATGCGGTATGCAAGTTCTGTTTCGGGAGATCGTTTCTATCAGGAACATTATGTGGAAATGATCAACGAGTGTGTCAATAAACATTTATTCACACTTTCAAGCAAACATAAAAAACTCTGTTGGATGCTAACATCAATGTGTGGTGCTCTTAAACAACAATTCCATCCATGGGTCAAACCAATGAAGAAGACTGCCAACAAAAGTATGCAACAACTATTAGATATCTTCCCGTCAATGAAGGAATCAGATGTTGAAACCCTTGACAAGATAATCACAGACGGTGAACTTGAGGAACTGTTAGAGGCACATGGAAAACAATCTTAAGACCTGTACGTATTGCGGCAAGAGCTTTCAGAAAGAAAGAACTTTGCAAGTACACGTGTGTGAACCTAAAAGAAGACATCTACAAAAATCAGAGAAATGGGTACAAACTGGATTTATGGTGTTCCAGCGTTTTTATCAAATACATCAAAATAATTCTAAAACAAAAACATATGATGATTTTTGTAATAGTTCATATTATAATGCGTTCGTTAAATTCGGTAGATATATGATGCACGTTAACCCGTTGTATCCAGAAAAATATATAGACTATGTAATACTATCTAAAATAAAATTGGACCACTGGGCTCGAGATGATCTCTATGAAGCATATCTTGTAGATACTTTAAAGTCTGAACCTGTTGAAGCCGCACTTCAGCGATCTATACAAACTATGATGGACTGGGCGGAAGAACAAAGTGTACAATGGGCAGATTATTTTAGGTTGGTCAATACTCCACGAGCAGTGCAACACATACAGTTAGGTAAAATATCTCCTTGGTTAGTATTAGGTTGTGCGGCTGGTAAAACTATGTTAAAATCATTTACAGACGAACAGTTACAGATGGTTGAAAGATTTATTGACCCTACATTTTGGAATAATAAATTTAAAAACTATCCTGCTGATGTTCTGTTTGTACAGGAAACAGCTAAGGAGGCAAAAATTGTATAACGACGATACAGACGATTCGCTAGAAATACAGCCAGGTGATAGTGTACTAGTCATTGGAGAAGATGGCACATTGAAAAAACTCATTATGCCAGAAATTAAAAAAGGTGTCCCTCACACGCCTGGAACAGAAAAAGTTTTGGAAATAATAAAGATATTTGATCCTAACGCTGAATTAAAAACATTTGAGAACGTTGATAAAAAAACTTTGAACTGATGAAAAAAAGAATGCTACAAAACGGAATAGAAGTTGAGGAATTGGATAAGCCAGTAAACCTAACTATTTTAACCAAGTGTCCTAAAAAATGGAAAATTACAGACATGGAGACTGGTCAAACCTATGTAGCAACTGGTGATTATGAAATTTATAAACAATGGAAATTAGAAAACAATGCCTGATGTAGATATAGATTTTTACGATAGAGAACAAGCACTTAAACTTTTTAAGAATATACCTGCTTCAATTATTAAAGAAGATACAATTGAAAAACATAAGACAGGAGTTTATTTTCATAACACTCCTACAGATCCCATCACTGGATATTCAAGTTTAGATTATAAGAAAGCCGAAGAGAGAGGGTATTTTAAAATTGATTGTTTAAATGTTAGTATCTACAAAGACGTTAGCTCTGAAACAGAACTTGTAGAATTAATGATACAAGAACCAGATTGGGATATGTTAAAAGACAAAACCATAGTGGATCAACTATTTCACATAAACGGACACTATGATATTGTTGCTAAATTGGAACCTCGAAATATAGAACAACTCGCGGCAGTGTTAGCAATTATACGTCCTGCTAAACGACATCTACTTAATCGATACTGGACCGACATAATAAAAGACGTTTGGGTGCGTCCTAAAGATGGCTCATATTTCTTTAAAAAATCACACGCAGTGGCATATGCTCATGCCATAGTTGTACAAATGAATCTGTTGAATCGTAATAAATAATGATTTAGTGTACACGACGAAAAATAACAACGCTAAAAATCTCCCCCACACCACAATAGATCTATCCTCTTCTGGAAGCGGTTATTTAGATGTTGAACTCATTAAAATATTTGAGCAGAGCATACAAGAAAACCGACCTTACCTAGTCAGTCTTGATAACAGCAATTGGTCTGATTGGGTCAAACGAAGAAGGAAATATTGGGAAGAGGAAAAAGGAGTGAGTGTGACATATCACCATCTAACTCGCAGTGTGTATGTTGTACCTATGCGATAGGTCTTCGCATCAACTGAATAGTTCTTCGCTTGATTCTTTTCTTTGCTATGTCATCTAATCGAACCACAGGTCCGTGAACTATTTCAATGTCTTTCGTGGATAGACTTACAAGGGTAGGTCGAAAGTAAGCAAACGAGCCTTTAAGGAAAATATTGATTGGTATTTTACGATTGGATTCCCACCACCAAGTTTCTCCCATTTTTAAGAACTGTGCTTTGTCTTGTGGCATCATTATTCTGCCATAATCATAGAAGCTCGTTACTTGGTTATCTTGGTTAGATATGATACCTACATATTCAAGGTCTCCCTTACGTATAAGGGATAAGAAAGGGAATTTTTTTCCTAATGTTTCAAAAACTTCGTTCATCGTATATCTATAAATACTGTTAAATATGTACTATGCAAACAGTGTCAAGGTATTTACTCACAAACTCGGTAATTGTTTACCAAAGCGGTTACGTAGGAAGGAACTCAAAAGTGTACGATAGACGTCTAAAAATATACAGGGGAGTACGTAATCCTATAACATTTGTGTTTAAAAACGAAGATCAGAAGAAACAGGATATTACAAGCAAGACATATCAGTTCAATATTATCGATACTGAGAGCAAAAAAGCAGTTGTAACACGCTATTTGACTGTGTTAGACGACGGATCTACAATAACCACAAAAGGTACTGCAAGTGTAGAAATTACAGATGCTGACTTATTAGATTTAGATAATAAATTTTACGAATATTCAATTAACGAAATTAAAGAAGATGGTAGCACGTTGGTCACCTACGCTGATACCAGTTACGTGAGCTCAGGCACAATTGAGCTGTTGGATGGTGCTTATCCTCAATTCCAACCAAGTCAAACTATAACATCATTCACAGTTACTTCAGGACCACTGGCAAAAACATCAGGAGCCATTAATGCTCATCCAGGAAAAAACAATAATTCTTCACTACACACTGCGGCTATCTACACCACAGGGTTTGCTGGTAGAGTAAAAATACAAGGCACGATGATGACAACATCTCCAACTGACGCAGATTACTTCGACATCGCTAACGTTGACATCACTGCATCTGATTCTGTTGTGTATCAAAACTTTAACGGTGTTTACCAAAACATACGATTCAGTTATGGTAACAGTAGTGGTAATACTGGCACACTTGACAAAATCCTATATAGACATTAAAATAGTTTAATGAACCTGATCCAGACTACAATTCTGAATTCGTTGCCTGCTGGCAAGAAGAAAACTCCTAGTGGATGGACATCTTTTAATGCACCTTGTTGTGTGTACAACGGAGAATCGCAAGACAAAAAGAAACGTGGAGGTATAATGACCACTGCGGATGGCACTCTATCGTATCACTGTTTCAACTGTGGTTATAAGGCCAATTACACCATTGGTAGAAAATTAAATTTTAAAATGAGACAGTTTATGAGTTGGATAGGTATATCTGAAGAGACTGTTCGTAAACTTGCTATAGAGGCTATGCGTTACGAAGAAGCAGATACTGTAATTCCAAAAAAAAGATTTATTGAATTTAAGAAAAAAGAGTTACCAAAAAATTCTCATCGTTTAGATTATTGGTTAGAAAAGTATGTAGGCAAAGACTTAACTGATACACAATATAATAAAATTGATCAACTATTAAATTATCTTAAATCTAGAGGAGTGGAACCTAACTGGTATGATTTTTATTATTCGCCAGATCAGACTGGAGACTTCCATAGAAGATTATTGATACCATTCTATTGGAAGGGAGATACTGTGGGTTATACAGGAAGGCTGTTTGACACACGCAACAAGGAAGTAAAATACTGGACAGAGACACAGCCAGGATATGTGTTCAACATAGATGCACAAGATTGGTCGAGGAAATTTGTGATAGTTACAGAAGGACCGTTTGATGCAATTACCATATCTGGAGTGAGCATACTGGGTTCAGAGGTAAATGATATACAAAGAGAGATGATAGACGGGCTTGGTAGAAGAGTTATTGTTGTTCCAGACAGAGATGCTCCTGGACAAAAATTAATAGATCAAGCATTAGAATTTAACTGGAGTGTAGCATTTCCAGAATGGCAAAAAGGTGTTGATGATGTTGCGGATGCTGTGTTACAATATGGTAGACTGTTTACTTTACAATCTATTTTAAAAACAACAGAATCTAATAAACTTAAAATAGATCTAAAAAGAAAAATGTATGGCTGATTATTCGTTTGATGTACAAAAATTATATTTAGAAATGTTTCTTGCAGATGCAGAATCGTTTGCGAGAGCACAGAACATTTTTGAACCTACAAGTTTTGACAGAAAACTACAACCAATTGCAAAGTTTGTTAAAGATTATTCTGAAGAGTACAAGGTTATGCCTGATGTTGAACAGGTTAATGCTAGTCACGATATCAAACTCAAATCGGCAAAAGATTTAGATCCGGCACATTTTAGTTGGTTACTAGACGAGTTTGAAACATTTTCAAGACACAAAGCAATGGAGCGAGCAATATTAGAATCCGCAGATTTGTTGGAGAAGGGAGATTATAATCCTGTAGAAGACAAAATCAAAGCGGCAGTTAGTATCAGTCTTACAAAAGACTTAGGAACAGATTACTTTGAGGATCCTCGAGGTAGATTAGAGTTGTTAAAAAACTCTAACGGACAAGTCAGCACAGGGTGGGCCAACGTTGATAAAAAACTATATGGTGGATTCAATCGTGGAGAACTAAACATTTTTGCAGGTGGATCAGGCGCAGGTAAAAGTTTATTCTTACAGAATCTAGCAGTCAACTGGGCCACTGCTGGCTTGAACTGTGTGTACATCTCATTTGAATTAAGCGAGGCGTTATGTGCAATGCGTTTGGATTCTATGATGGCCAATGTATCAACTCGTCAGGTAATGAAAGACATAGACACAGTTGAGATGAAAGTTAAAATGCTGGCAAAGAAAGCAGGTGGTATACAGATCAAATATTTGCCTTCTGGTAGTAATGTTAATGACATAAAAGCCTACATCAAAGAACTACAGTTAAAACAAAAGAAAAAAACTGACTGTATACTGATAGATTATTTGGATCTTATGATGCCTAAGTCTAAAAAAATATCTCCTGCAGATCTGTTTATCAAAGACAAATATGTGTCAGAAGAGTTAAGAAATTTTGCAACAGAATCGCAGATGATTATGGCCACAGCATCACAATTGAACAGAGCATCCGTAGAAGAGATAGAATTCGATCACTCGCACATCTCGGGCGGTTTATCCAAAGTACAAACAGCAGACAACGTAATTGGTATCTTTACAAGCAGAGCAATGAAAGAGCGAGGAAGATATCAAATACAGTTTATGAAAACAAGAAGTAGTTCTGGTGTAGGACAAAAAGTTGACCTAGAGTTTGATGTAGACACATTGAGAATTAGATCGCTTGATGAAGAAGAAAATCATTCATACCAATCAAAACCACAGTCTTCAATAATGGACAGTCTCAAAACAAAAAGTAAAGTATCACCTACAGAATCTAAAACTGATGCTCGTGACGACGAAATCAATCCACGTAAAGGCGACGACTTTGGTAAAGTTAAAGCCACAGTCGAAAGCGGCAAGTTAAGACAACTGTTAAACGATTTACACTCAGACGAAGAACAATAATGCCTTACGTTGTAAACGACAAGTGTGTGATGTGTAAACATACAACGTGTGTATCTGTTTGCCCGGTTGATTGTTTTTATGAGGGAGAGAATATGCTCGTTATTAATCCTGATGAATGCATTGATTGCGGTGTATGTGAACCAGAATGTCCAATTAATGCTATTGAACCAATGGATTCTGGAGAGCTAGTGGAGTTTAACAGAAAGTATGCTGAACTGTGGCCTAATATCACAAAGCAAAAAGATCCGTTGCCAGATCACGAGAAACACACAGACGAACCAAACAAGATAGAAAAATACTTTAAAGGACGATGAAATTTGCAACTGTGGAACAAGTAAAAAAACTACGAGAGAGTGGTATGCGTAAGAAGGACAAAGAATTTTGGGGCAGTGACAGCACAAACATATGGCTGTGTTGGATGAGTTCAGTGATAGGGTTTTTAGAAGATCGAGCGAAGCGAAGCGCCAAAGTTAGAAAAAGCGTTAGCGTAAATTTAGAAAACAGCGAAGCGTAAAATAGCGTACGAAAGGATGATCCTTAAATAACAATATGAAAAAAGTACACACTTGGTATTTGCCAGATTACGATACGCACTTTGAACAATGGCTGAAGGAGAATAACGAGTTTACCTATCAGAAAAAACAAAGAGCATACGCATTAGAACGAGTAAAACAGTTTCAGCGAGCCATTGACATAGGCGGCAATGTTGGTTTTTGGAGCAAAGACTTCTGTGATCGTTTCAAGGATGTACAAATTTTTGAACCAGATTTAGATAATTTAAAATGTTTAAAGGCAAATCTAGAAGGTCGATCTAACTATACCATACACGAAGTAGGATTGGCAGATGTTCCTGGAGAGCTTTCATTTTATAAATCCACTGTTTGTTGTGGTGGTCACTCAGTGTTCCGTGAGCAGGTATTTGAGGAGACTGTGATTCCTACCAAAATAACTGTGCGTACACTGGACGAGTATGCTTTCACAGATGTAGGTCTCATTAAAATAGACACACAAGGATCTGAGCTCAACATACTCAAAGGTGCTCGCGACACACTGACCAGAGAATCACCCATTCTAAACATAGAGATAGAACATAAAACACCAGAGCAAAAAAACGCAGGACAGCTCATACACAACTATCTTAAAGAATTAAACTATCGAGAAATTGGTCGAAGCAGACGCAAAGAAGTGGTGTTCGCTAAAATATAGATCCAAATAACTCGTAGTCACGAGAATAATAGTCTTCAAAAAATTTACGTTGCTCTAATGTTACTGTAGGATGAGTACTAAGATTAGATTCATAGCGACTTTGATTTGCACGTACCAAAGGACAATCAGTGTCTAACAATTTGTTTAATGCTTTGCGAACATCGGTGGATAGTTTACGAACGTTAAAGATTCCGTCATAAAAATTTAAATCTGGATTGATATATGTGTGCTGTGGTCGAGTGTGTAATTCAATATCTGGATGCTGTTTAAGAGTTTCAAAGTGTTTGACAAAATAATTCCAACTTCTATCTTCTAACTCAATCTGCCTTTTACGAATCACTCGATCTGCCCACACACTCAGTGCTCGGTCTACAGGATCTCGCACCACTGCAAATCGATAATCCAGTGGCATAGGATTCTGCTGATACCATTGCCAGTCGTCTCCAGGATATAAGACCACGTCTCCCAATCTTTTCTTTATCTGCATTTTTGGTAGCACTGTACCGGTAACTGCATAGCTGAGTAGATTTAACACTGTGCTCTTGCCACACTTATGAGGCACGTCAGCTAGAATAGTTTTGTTTTTTATACGAACGATCATTCATACTACTTATTTTTTTACTCGAGTATTAACAAACATTAAATATGTGTTAGAATATATGCGAATGAGGAGAACCGATCATGGGAATACATCACACCTACAAGTCACAGCGTGGAGAACGATCTCTTCAAAAACAGCAGAAACAAGAAGAGTTGCGTAGGCGAGCACAGCAACGACAAAAGCAAAAACAGAAAGTCAAGGAAGAGGACGTGTACGTGGTGCCAACCAACGAAGTGGTTACATTGGACATCCTTACTAATCCCAACAAGACTCGATGATCAATCAACGACTGTTTGACTGGTACGGAATCAACACTAATAAAGATTTAAAAATTAAAATTACGTGTCCGCGGCCTTTTGACACTATACTAATAGACAAGCAAGGCTCGTGCTATGCCTGTGAATGCCAGTCGTGGTTGCCACAGAGTATAGGCAATCTCCAAGTCAATAATCTGGATGAAATATTAGGCTCGGAGTTGCGAAAAGAAATGCAATTATCTGTTTCCAACGGTACCTATAGATACTGCAACGACAAGATATGTTCTTACCTACTGCATAGAACAATAGAAGATACGTCTGCAGATCATATTAAGTATTTAAGGCTGGCCATAGACGACAGTTGCAACCTTAGATGTCCTAGTTGCAGGAACGATCTGATATTCCACAAGACAGGCACAAAACTACAACTTGGCATCAAACTAGCAAACAAGATTAACAGATGGTTGGAAAATTACAACTCTTCTGTGCAGGTGCATATAGGATCAGACGGTGATCCTTTTGCATCTTATGTGTATAGACATTTTATGGAACACACACCACGTAAGGACAACATCAAGTACTCTATACTGACCAACGGTTTAATGTTCCAAGACTTTCATACTAAGATACCTCACGTGATTAATAATTTGAATCAGCTCGCTGTCAGCATTGATGGTGCAACAGAGGAAACCTACGAGAAACTACGACTGGGAGGCAAGTGGGAGAAAATTAAAGCAAACTTACAATCAATGGCAGAATTGAAAGTAAAACATAAGTTTGTTTTTAGGTTACATATGGTCGTGCAACAGGATAACTGGTGGGAGATGCCTGAAATGATAAAACTTGCCGAACAATACGAAGTAGATCAGGTATATTTCAACAAGATACAAGACTGGAACACTGCATTGGATTATACTAAACAAACATTCGTTGATCTAGATGGTTTCAAAAAATCACTGCATGAAATACAGAGCAGGCATGAAAAATTTAACAAAGAGCCAAAATATTTGGCTAAAGGGTTCAAGAACCTTTAGAGTATCTAAGAGATCGATACATTATAGATTTTCATAATGTCATTTAGATTTTGCTTGTATATACTCTTTGGTGCACACGTCCCACAATGACATCGCCGCTGGGCACAAAGCAGAGTTGGCAAACTATTGTCGTTTGATCTGGACATATTCTCTATGTATTTTTCCATTGTGTCCATGTTTGCAATTGGTCCAACTGTTCCATCTAATTTCATTCTACAATCTTTGTTGGTATAATACGTACCGTAGATATTATTGCCGTGTAAAAAAAATTGATTGGCTGAACAATGCCATCCTTTAAATCCTAATTCACGAGAAATTGTTGTTGTGTATTCTTTTATGTTCCTGTTTGTACACATCTGCCTTCCGCCACAACACCCACGACCATAACTATCCACTCTTTTATTTTTGTTAATTTTTTGTATGTCGGTTGCATCAAAATTTTTTACATAAGGAATCAGTTGTTCTAATTGTGACTCCGTGTACACTCCTTCTGGTCCGTCTAATAATTTTGGGCGGGCATTTAGCTTATTATCAACACAATATTTTAAAAAATCTAAACAGTCTGGCCAATAATCTATGTGTGGATACATACACACAATAATGTCGTGTTCTTTTTTTGTTTTTACAGCATGATCTATATTTTTTTTGAATAAAGTTTTCATTTTTTTTGGACCTTGGCTGTGATAGCTGAAAGTAATGCCTTCAACGTGCTCACAAACCGTGTGCCAAAGTTTTTCTGTTGCAGTGGCATTGGTCGTTATCCTTCTTTTCAAACTCCAACGAGCTGAATACTTTTCATATTCTCGTGTGGTCTCTATTAAAATTTTTTCTATGTCTGGATGATACAGTGCTTCACCACCATAGACATTCAGTATTGCATCTTTGAAAGCATTTTTTTTGTATTCCATTATCACATCGGTGTATTGATACATCTGTTTCAACATTGTGATGCATCGATCTAAAGCAGGGTGCTGTGTGGAATTATCGTGCCCTGCTGGCCCAATTGGACAATAAGCACAATCGTAATTACATTTCAAAGTCAACAACCAATCAATTAAAAAACCCATTTTATTTTTTGGGTGGTATGCGGCTTCTACTGTGTGGATCTCTGTCATTTTAGAAATATTTAAGCTATAATTGTCTAGTGTAAATATTTGATCATGAAGATCGCAATAACAGGCCATACCAGCGGGATTGGCAAATCACTCGCAGAAATTTTACAAGTTAGAGGACACGACGTTGTTGGTATTTCTAGACGAGATGGTGAAAATATTCGTAGAACTGCTCATACCGCAAACCTAATTGACCCTTGTGATATTTTTATCAATAATGCTCAAAGTCAATTTGCTCAAACAGAATTATTATTCGAAGTATGGAAAAAATGGCAAGGCAAAGAAAAATGGATTTGGAATATTTCAACTCATATGACTACCCACCCAGTGGACGTAAAAACAGAGCACAACGAGATTGATATAAGTCTATATAGAATTCAAAAACAATCATTAGAGGAATCATCAAAACAATTACAACATAAATCTAGTCTACCAAAAATCACAATCATAAGACCGGGTGCTGTAAAAAATAATACTGCTGGAGCAAACAGCTACGACGAATGGGCAAAACAATTAATTGAAATCATATCTACCAAAGAAAGTTTTCACATACCTGAGATTTCATTAGTTCATACAAATATAAATTTTAAAATATAATGTTTAAAAATCTTTTAAAAATTATTTCAGGAGACTGTGTTGTTATTAATATTAAAAATACAAACGTGTATCCTATTTTTAAAAATGGAAAGAGCAGTATATTTCAATATGCAAAAAATCATAACTGTCAAACATTTATTAATAATGATATTTCACTTCTTAACAATATCACAGTGTTTGTGAGAAACCCATATGAAAGATTAGTGTCTGGTATTAATACAGTGATTAATTTTGAAAGTATTTTAGATATTGATAGTTTTTTAAATGATGTTGAAAATTATAATTTTATTGATAAACATTTTACACCTCAATTTTTATGGCTATTTCATTTAAACAAATATTATCAAGGCGATGTTACAATAAAAGGAATTGAAGATCTTTTAACCTTTATATCGTTAAGAGAAAAACCCAACGTGCCTGCGGTTGATATTGAACTAAAAAATAAAATAAACGAACGTAGATTTAAAAAATATACCGATGTTGACTATTTTTTTATCAATAAATTTAAAAACAGAACTATAAAATTAAAAACTATTATAGAAGAAGGTTATGATTTTTTGTCCAAGAATTAAACACTTTTTAAGATTACAACCATCAGGAAAATTAGGGAAATGTGGCCATATGGTCAATCCTCCTGAATTTGACTCATATAATGAAATGCAGAAAAGCGAGTGGTTAAAAAATATAGATAATAAGATGTCTAACGATATCTGGCCAGACGAGTGTACAAGATGTCAAACAACTGAAAGTATAAACCGTCGTAGCATTAGATTAGATATGATTGAAAGAGATAAAATTTTAAAATCTGTCAATAAAGATTATCTGATTGTGGGCGGAGTATTAGATAATATTTGTAACAGCGCCTGTCAAACCTGTAATGAAAATTTAAGTTCTAAAATTGGTAGTCTAAAGAAGAATAGTGTTCGAGTAGACAACTATAAAAAATTTTACGAGTTACCCACTGACAGAATTGTAGAGTTGGATATAAATGGGGGTGAGCCTACTTACAGTCCTAACTATAAAAAAATCTTAGAAAATCTACCAACGAATATAAAAATAGTTAGAATAAACACTAATGCACACAAAACATTTGATTCAATTATAACTTTACTAGAGAGAGGTGTTAGGATTATTATCACAATCAGCTTCGATGGATTAAACGATATTCACGATTACGTGAGATGGCCTATTAAGTTTTTGAATGTTGAAAACACAATAAAAGAGTATAAACAGATTCAACAATCTTATCCAACATTATTAAAATTAAATCTTTGGACTACTGTGAGTGTTTACAATGTAAATCAATTTGATAAGATTGTAGCATATGCCGAAGATAACAAACTAGAACACAGTTATGGAATTGTAGAGTCTCCTAATGTGTTATCTATTGCTCATTGTAATAAACTAACAGTGGATGCAAAATTAAAATATATTAATTCTGACAATATCTTACTTAAAAATCTTGCAGAAAAAATTGCAATAAAAGTTAACAACTCTACTCAATTAAAAGAATATGTTGAACAGCAGGATAATTTTAGATCTATAGAATTTAAAAATTATTTTAACTTTGATTTAAATTTATTATAAATTTTTTGTGCAAAAGTTTTATGATGCTCTATTCCGTAGTGTATGCCATCACGAGCGAGATTAGGTTCTGTTATATGTTCTCGTTTTGCTCCGGATAGATGATGACGATCCCACTCTGGCCAACAGGATTTTAAACTTGTGTCGCTATAAACATTTGTAGCATTGATATCATAGACATCTTGAGCAAAACAATGAAAAGTTTTTGCATCTTGTTTTTCGGCAAACTTTTCAACAAAGAAAACATTCTTTAAAAAGTTTTGTTCATCTGTTTGATCTGTTTCTGTTTTTAATAGCTCGTTGGCTCCTGTCAAACTTTGAGTGTAATTTTCTAATCGCTCTCGTCGGCTCTGTTGCGGCCAGCACACGATAATAATTTTAGGAAACAAGACTTTCTCTGTGGCATAGAGTATTCGCACTATTTTATCTGCTGACGCTCCTGGCTGTCCTAAGTTCCACCATCTTAAAACTCTAGCATCTGTTTTGGATGCTAGTTGCTCGACCCATACTTCTCCATCATTTAATCCTTCTCCAAACGTGTGCGAACAACCTAACACTGCTACATTCTTTTTCCCGTCAGGCATTGGCTTCCACTCTGGACAGCGATAGCCATGGGAGTTGACCGTGTATTCTGGATTATCTTGTTTGGGTATCTCGTTGTCTGAGTAATGTCCGTATTTCATACGTCTATTTAAATTATTATTTGGCGGTCCCTAGGGGAATCGAACCCCTCTTTCGAGGATGAAAACCACGTGTCCTAACCGATAGACGAAGGGACCGCATTGTGGCGGAGAGACAGAGATTCGAACTCTGGAATGGGTTGCCCCATTGCCGGTTTTCAAGACCGGTGCTTTCAACCGCTCAGCCATCTCTCCTTTTGGTGGACGTGACAGGAGTCGAACCTGCGACCCCCTGAATGCAAATCAGGTGCTCTCCCAACTGAGCTACACGCCCACAATTGTGGTGCCCCTTGCCCGATTCGAACAGGCCACCTACTGATTACAAATCAGTTGCTCTACCTAATGAGCTAAAGGGGCAGTATACCGTATTCTATTATTTCTGAAATACCTGTATACAGAAAGTATACAGCAAGTGCTCCAAAGATCCAACGACTTATTTTGAATATCTGTCGCACAGGAAACTTCTTGATTTGATTGTGTGACACCAAACCTGCTATCACCATAATTACCAAACCTACCAAAATCCCCATTCCTACCGAAAGTGTGTCCTGAGTATCGGCAATTATGCCTGATAGGAACACCACAACTTCTACGCCTTCTCTGAACAGTATTCCAAACACTGCCAGTCCTAACAGCACGGAATTATGGAAGGGTAGCTGTTTGACGTGCTGACTAGCACCGTGACAGAACCATGCGACCCAGGCCAATATAGCACCTGTAAACACCCCTATAACCCCTTCAAATCGCTCTATATTTGCGTGGCTTCCTAGAAACTGGGCAGTTATACTACCCAACGCTAAAGTGGCTATAACAGACGCTATAACCGCTATCCATATTGCTCTGATGTTCCGGATGTTACCACCCGATGATGCTAATGCCAGCATAGCGATAAGCCATGCTTCAAATCCTTCTCTGCCCACAACAAATGTGGATGCTAATAATGTTGTCAACGTTCTCTCCTTTTGCTAGTTGCGAATAATTCTTAACTAGCATAGTTATACTACAGCAAAAACTAGATTGTGTCAATGTGAAAGTACGCATATGTTAAATAGATTGGATGACCTTACCTGAAAATTTTCTTGTTACTAACTACAGATTTGCAATGAGTCCAATGTACAAAATTGGCGATTATAGATTAATAGCGGATGTAGCTCAATTAGGTGTTACTCCTGGTTTATTAACATATAACATTTCTAGAGAAGAGATAGTAGAGTTTAACAGTACATTCAGCACTGGATTGATACTCGGAGTTAATACACATATGGTTAATGAGGATAAAGATAAACTGTTATCAAACAACAGTTATATACAACTTAGACGTTCTCGTAATCATCTGGTTCCTGTTAAAGATGTAACACAAACTATTCGTGAAGTTCAAAAAACAAACAAAATTATAATCAAGAATGTATCGCCAGACACTATTGATTATTGGGGTGACTTATTAGAAACAGCAGATGCTTTTGAGCTCATGGACGCTGGAGGGGCAGGTGATACTAGTACCTATGATTATATAACACTTGCTAAGTGGTGCCAAAGAGAATTTCCTAATACACCAATGATTGCTACCGGCGGAGTATCGTCGCGAGATGATATTCACAGCAGATTAGACGCTGGATACTCATCGGTATTGATGGGTACAGCGTTTGCTCTTTGCCGTGAGTGTACGAGCATTCCAATGGAGACAAAAATAAAAATGCTTGAAAAGAAAGAGGTTACTCGAATAAATGGTCAAAATCTTGTTGTATTGGGCGATACCATTAAAGATGACGATAAAAATCAAAACAAAAATTATAATCAAGCACTAACCAACAGCCAAGGAATGATATTTGGCTCAACTGTATTGTCTCAAACCAATAGACCAAAAATACAATCACTACGCAATCTTGTAAAATCATTAAGTTAATATACTGGTTGACTTTTTGGCATTATGTTGTAATATAAACATATCAGGTATGCAGTATCTGCATATAAATAATAGACCATCCACATGGTAATAAAGTGGCTCATCTACATGAGTTAAAAGTAGGAAACTTTTAAGGAGGAGTAACCTATGAGAGAACGTATGAGCGACATCGTTGCCAAATACAGCAACGCAAAAGCACAGGAACAGAAAGCGAAAGCACTGTTCAAGGCAAGACACGAAGTTGAAATCAACGGAAACGGAACGTCTGGATATGTTGTGAAACAGGGAGCCAACGCAGGCAAAGTGTTGAAGCACATCAAAATAGAATCAAAAGCAATCTAATTCGATATCGGTTGGGGGAGAGATCCCCCACTGCTCATTTTTGTAATCTGTTGCGGCAATGCAAGATAAATATTGGGTTATTATGACAACAGGTCTACATCATTAAAAAATCCAAAATAATCGGAAAATTGTAGGTTGTATTTTAGATACAACTTGTAGTATAATAACGGACTTTGCGTTGGTAATAACTTTCGCAGAGAACTAACAGGAGACAAAAACAAATGAAAATAAACAAAAAGAAAATATTCATTGGTGCAGTTCTTGTGGTGGCAATAGCAGTCGCGATCGCGGTGTTATTCCCTACAACAAAAGCCAAAGCCGATGAAGCGAATGTCAAGGTCTACGGTAACGTGGACGTGGGCGTTCAGTCAATCGACAACGGCACCGACACTTTGAAAAGAGTGACGGACGGTCAATTGAATACCAGCAGATTAGGAGTGCAGGCAACTTCGCCCGAGTTTGAAGGTATGAAGATCATCGGTACGTTGGAAGGCAAACTTACTACCACAGAAGGTGAGTTTGGTTCAACAACATCCACTGGTGGAACATTCAACAGAGAAGCTTCACTAGCATTGGCAGGAAAAGCAGGAACAGTTAAAGCAGGTAAAACTGATGTGACGGCATCTAACGATCTAGACACATTGGCGTGGACTGCTGGAAACTTCACTAACATTCCAACCAACGGTACAGCAATTGAGCTGGGTGGTGACACTTCAAGAGTGTTCAAATACATCTCTCCCAACCTAAACGGGTTTGAAGTTCAAGTGGGTGGATCGTTTAACTCTAACTCAGCAACCGCAGATGCTACTGATAAACTTAAAGGTGCTTCGGTGACATATGCTGGTGAGAACTTTAAAGTTGGAGTGGGCAGAGTATACCAAGATGGTGCGACAGCAGTTGCAGAAAAAGA
>Ga0222714_10000838_pt1 | contig 35043 bp, 53 predicted proteins | sample C33_3DmetaG_FD_165048 | JGI IMG/M metagenome (GOLD analysis project Ga0222714, IMG submission 165048) | Estuarine water microbial communities from San Francisco Bay, California, United States - C33_3D | ecosystem: Environmental > Aquatic > Marine > Unclassified | place: USA: California... | reverse complement strand
AGTTACAGACACCCCCAAAACTTTAGACAAAAACTGATCGATCGGAACGGTTGCATCTCTTATCTGCTTAAGATCTCCACCCATAGCCCGCCCGGCGGCCTGAATGTCAGAATACCCTCGGACGATCTGAGGAAGTTTTTCTGTCCCCAAAGCCGATGCGACATCGCCCAACATTGTCATAGTTGGGATTACGTCAGAAGCTGCAACTCCAACGGCTATCAATTTTTTTGAATACTCAATAAGGTCCCTTTGCTCAAATGGCGTTTCCGCGGACACTCGTTGAATATCTGCAATCAATTCCTGAGCCCTTAAACGGCTGCCAAGCATAGAAGTGAATGCCATTTCCTGTTGCTCGTAATCGATAGCCGCCGATATTGCGGATTTCCCGACTTTGGCCATTCCGGCAGTGATTAGAGCAGATGCGGCTACGGCCTCTATAGCAACAGATTTCCAAAGTGATTTTTGTTTATTCTGTAATTTTTCTAGCTGCTCGCCTGCATCATCGGACGATTTATCGATAGACTCTATCGACGCTTTTATTTTTTTTGCCTCAGGAGTTACCTTGTCGATCAGCTTATAGATTATCTCGACGATTTTATTTGACATCCTCTAAAATCCTCTCGAATATATCAATCTGCGCAGGAAGAAATCGGCCGTACTTTCGGTGATGCTGCATGCAGTAAAACAACCCCTGCATATCTCGACTATGCGCAGATTTTACGCATTCACAAAAAAGCTGCTCTCCGGTCAACCTACCATAAATATAAAGCAAAATTCTCATTTTTTATTAATAGCTTTCTGCGCCTGCCTGTTTTCCTCTTTAATCCCAACGCTCGCTATGTACATATTGAACATCCAAGCGTCCATTTCGCTATAATCGCCCCCCGGAAGAAGAATCTCTATCGGCGGTCTAGAAAACCGCTTTGATAGGACGAATATTGATACAGCATTAGAGTCATTAATGCGGGTCTCACAAGAAAACCGCTTAAAACTTATTTTAACGGCCTCTCCGAATAAATGCATCATTTTTGCGATATTTTTAGGCGTTCCAGGCCTACTCATGAACTCTTCGACGTCAAATTTCTTTTTATTCTCAGAAATAACGCACTTTGAGAGCATAAACTTGATTATTCTCAAATGAGACTCTGTTTCACTTTTCTTTTTGTTGATGTCAATACCGCACGCTTCCATCGCAAGTTCATACATGCTCTTTTCAGAAGTGCCACCGCGGAAAAAATTCAACGGCAACCCATCGTTTTCATCAAGAAAATTGGCAGGGGTTAGTTTACGCAAAACATAAACGTCCCCGCCGAAAAACTTAAATCTTGATACCCTAAACTTATGCGTAAGCTGCGACGGCATCGCGAACCCGAACTTCGGCCATGACAGAGTCAGAACCGCTGCCGGTTGTTGTCCCACCATACCCACAATCAAACTCAAGATCCATAGGCAACGTGTCGTTCCCATTCTCGATTACCGTGTCAGCTTTAAGGAGTGCCTGAGGAATTTCTAACGCAAACAAAAATGGAGTTGTCCCAGCCGCATACTCGGAGGTTGTCATCGTGAAAGTTAGTGCGTAAGCCGTGTAGGCGCGTGCAGCGTTAACAAATTGTTTTTCCGCGTCAATGTTGCACTTGAACATGACTGATGGGATTGTACCTATTAATGGCTCAAGTTGCTGATATCCGCTAACCTTAAAGCGGTCATCCATGAGACCTGTGTTTAGGGTTATTTCAAATGAATTGACAAGTTGCGTAAAAGAATCCCCATCTGCCGGGTTTATTGTGATTGATGGCATCGAGAAATTGTAAGGCGCCGCCGTTGGGTACGAGAACGATGTTACACGCGTAACATCCTGGGCATCTACACCCTCGCAAGTTCCTGTCATCGTAATCAAAACATTACCAGAGCTGTCGCCACTAATAACGACATTATGAATCTTTAACCCCGCATAAGTGTCTGCAAGGTCAGACCCTAATGCCTGCTGTAACGTAAAAGAATACCCAACGGTCTCGCCAGTGATCGGCATTAACCATGTGTGAGTGTATGTGCTATCTGATACTGTGCCGTCAGAAGACGCCCCTAGGAAAAATTGGAAAATCTGGCCCAAAATAGTGGGGGGGATATCAAGTGGCAATTCAAAAGCAGAAACCTCACGTCCAAGATTTGGGATCTGCTTTAATCTTGACGCTATAATATTATCGTTTAGGATTGGCTCACGCATAGACTTTACCAAAGCACTGGACTTTATAGGCCAGGCCGTCATGCTTGTCGTGTCGGCCGTTCCATATGTTGTCTCTTTCTTGACACGTAGAAAGCCACTTTGACCAATTCCTGTTCTAGTCATCTATTTCTCCTGCTTTCTTTGGGTGGATTTTTTTAAAATTATCGTCAAGCTCTTCGAGTTCTCTCTCTGTAATTTTTATGACGTCACCCTTTTTGATAATACCAACGTGTGATTTGCAGATTAACGTGGAAGTATAAGGCCCCACGTACTTAACTTTGATTTTTTCCATTTATTTACCTCTACGGTTATTTTTGTTTAAGTATAAGGCCGCAACAAATTAACGTCAACTTTTCTCTAAAATAGATAGCGATTCACGCTCTATACGATCCTGAACGTCTGAGTTTATTTTATCAATAAAAAACTTTCCCTTTGCTGGTCCTGCTTTTTTAGCGAAAACATAATCGACACCATAAACAAGGCCCTTCGGAACCGGTGCGCCTAATTTTTTACTTCTACCCTTATTTGAAAGTGGAATATAAAGACGTTTTGCATTTTTTGGAAATATTGGACCGCGACCCTTGTCTAGTATCTCGATCAATGAGTGTTTTTTGTCAGAAGTTGTAGTTTTGTTTGTTATCAAATAGTGAGAATTTGCTAACTTTCTCGGAAAAGACCAACCGCGTGCGGTTTTTCCTGTCATCACCGGAGTTTCTTTTATAAGCTCAGAAGTGGCGGTTATTGCAGCTCTTTTGTATACGGGGTCCAAAAGCTGACGCAATTGAAACATTCTTTCGATTTGTTTTATCAACTTATCAGACCCCCTTATCTCATAGCTAGCCACTTCTGGTACCGTTTCTGAATATAGATGATTCTACATCAACAAATGCCTGTATAAAAACATAGTCGCCTGTAGTATCCACCGTGTAATAAATATCTCTACGGTTGTTTGCAACAGATGACAGCCCTATATCGGCAACGCCTGAATCATCCAAGTCTATCTGATCCAGTGCTTTTTCTAGCAATATCAACGCTCCCTCGCCAGGTGTCCCGAGTGTTGCCGTACCGCCGGTTGAAGATGATCCGGTGTTGTACGTGTAAATTGTAAACGAAGATTTTGAGTTTCCCCAATAGTCAGTAATAGTTAACACATGTTTTTTGATGTTTGGCAACAGCGCAAAAATACCACCTTCAAAATCGATGTCTACCGGCTCTCCAAGAGATAACCCGTTATAACTGAATCCTGGAAGCACGCTTGCGTTACAAAGAACATTACAAACTGAATCTCCAATAGTTAACGTCCGATATTGCAGCTGCCCCATAAATTCTAGGAAATCTTGATCTTGTGTTGAATTTGCAGAAACAGACAACATCATAGACGAAACGCCAACAGAGGCGCCGGATGTTATCAACTCTGCGCCATTCACCCCGTCGCTAGTCGTTGTCTCTCTAATGTTCAAAATATTGAACCAGTCAAGAATATCATCCTGAGCATCGACGTCAGCCTCATCGCTAATCGTGTAGATGTCGCCACCACCATTGGCTGGTATCCTGAATAGCGTGTTATTCGTTAGCTTTAATTTATTTTCCAAAATATTCAACGATACACGCATAGCGTCAACGGCCGCGCCATTTTGATAGTTTCCAGCCTCTCTTCCACTTTCAAGATTCACCCAAATTATAGGTAAATCGGTATGCTTTCTTGCAGCCTCAACCGGACCAATACGAACGGATTTCACGCCGTAATCAGTAAGGCGCGAAACTCTATCGTAAACTTTTTGGATTACATTTGTTTTATTTCCCATTATGCATCAATTAGATACCCAACGATATGTAGCTCACTTGTGCATGGGACAGTTGACGCCGTTGGCATTATCGCAGACAAAACATCGCCATCAGATGCATAAACGCCTTTAATTTGGGTTAATGTCCCACCAGACATCTGCGAAACCTGATTTTCAGCTGGCGTGTATTGATGTCTAGCGTACAACTCATCAACGCCTGGGCTCACGCCAAAGTAAAGTTCATAATCTGGCGTGGCTGAGAAATTAAAAACTAAAACTTGCGTTACTATCAAAGATTTACCAGAGGGAACAGTGTAGATCACTTGCTCTGTTTCAATTCCCCAATCAACAGTAGCAGTGGCGATAAGACGCACGCCACCATCAACTTCAAGCCTCTTTGTTACGTCATTATATTTAAAATCTTCTGCAAAAGTTGTCGTGGTCATTATGCTATACCTCCGTCTGTGACATACCATGAATAAGTGTTTGTCAAAATATTTCTACCATCTTTGGGGTTTGCTACAAGAGACGGGTTGTCTGTATACTTGGCCGTTCCAAAATGTGCGTTCACCCCATTTTGCAGAGACTGGGACGGCCAGCCGTTAAACTTATCTAAAAGTTTGTCATAATTTATTTTTGAAAATCCACTATTTAAAGCCATATTGGATGCAGAAGTAAGCCCCGCGACATTAAAATGTGATATATCTTGATTGAACGCGTACGCTCTTTGTACGAAGTTTGTCAAGTTTGTCAAACTAGAAGTGACCCAACTAGGCATCGGTTGATTGTATGCCCACGCGTTCCAGAACATACCATTGAAGAATTGAACATTTTCAACATTGAGATGGTCTAGCGTTTGGTTGAAAACTTGGGCGTTGTCTAGCATTCTCAATAATGTGGTGGCACTCCCAGTGTCAATGTTGAGACTAGAATTAAACAAAGTCATACCTCTAAATGCAAATGAAAAATCTTGCACAAGCGGGGTAATCATAGAAATAGGGTTATTGAAAACGGTGTTTCCGTCCAGAAATGAGGACATTACAGTGCAGGAAGTTAAATTCCAATCAACGATAGGTTGGTTAAAGCTTGACCCCCTGAGCATACTTGAGGCGTTAAGAATTTTTGAAAAATTCCACTCGTCTATGCGTGGAATAGTCGTCAATAGCGCGCAGTCCTGAAATGTGCTGTTGATATACGTTTCTTGGGAAATGTCTAAAATATCTGGGGCTGAGATAGTCATCTGATTGCATCCGCGGAAATGACTTGATTGACTTGACCCCAGCCTAAATTCAGAACCCCACATTTTAATCTCTTTTAATTTTAATTTATCCCCCGAATTAAAAAAAGAAAAGCCCTCAAATTGGCCATGGATTTCAATGTCGTACGTACCCGCGCCTCCAGAAAACGTTTTCGTGAGAGCAGAATCGTTGTAGGTTGTGATCCGTGGGGAAACTCCGTCGATTGTTTTGTAATAAAAATCGTAAGACCCCCCCGCTACCGTTGGGAATGTAAATTGGGTAGAGCCAGACGTCCCTGCATTGTCAGTTTTTACACTTAGAATGCTGGGTTGTCTTGGTTGGTTAAACGCTACGGGTATTATGAACATATAATTATTGGAAATTTTGAGCGCTGACACACATAAGACCGCCGACGGTTGTGTAAATACAAGAAACCATCATGACCCTGTTTAACGTAGTAGTTATTGTCGGATCAACCCCGTCAGGAAACAAGAAAGCAGCGTCAAATGATAGCGTTTTTGCGGATGACGCATTCTGTTTGATTATGAAATTGTAGGCTGTTCCATCAACTAAATTTGTCGGAGCTGCGAGTGTTGTGTCCTCTGTCAATATATGCGTAAAGTTATTGCTTAGTGCCGCATTTATGGCGACACTATTAGAATCGCTTGTGAGAGCTACGGGAGTTACTGATTGCGCGGCTGTAAATGTGTTTGTTGAGGCCAGTAGAGGGGCAATGCTCGTAAAGTTGGCCAATCCGTAAAGATTACCGTACGTTATTTGGTCGTAGTACAGATCAATCCGCTGCCATGACGTGCCGTTGTATATGAACGTGCCCCCAAAACCGCCAGGGATGCCATCAAAGGTTTGAGTGCCTTCGGCGTTTGAGAAAACAAGGAAACCATCAACCCCGAAAACCCCCGAATTGTGCAGATAGTAAGTCCGTCCGCTCTTTGGGTTAGCCTCAGCGTAGACAAGCCTACCAGTCATAGCTCCTGTGTTAGAATTTAAATATTGGTGAGATTTTGACGTTGCAGTTAACTGAAGATCAACTGAAAGCGTTTGATTGTTTATAGCATTAATAGCCCCGATTGTGTGCTTGAGTGGTGAGTTTACTACCACATCTTTCCCGGTCCCCGCTGTCAAATTTAAATCAATAGGTGATCCATCTATCCGTATTGTCCCGCCGTACAATTGCAGCGAATCAACTTTAATTGAGTCTATTGGAGTGTTAAATCCTAGCTCAACACCGTCAATAGCGCTACCTTCTACCCACTCAAACCAGCCGATGGTTTCGTCGTAAACAAAAAATTTCGAGGTTTCAGGGTAAACAGTGGCGATAGTTGATCCCGCGTAGTCTTTAAAGACAAGATTGGAAATATCGGCGGGGTTAGATATACGATAGAACCGGCCTTGCTCTGGGGTGTCCTCAGCAGCCACATTCCTGTTAGCCCCGTTTGGGTCGAACACCTGAAACACGGTCGAAGATGATGTTAGTTGAAAATCCCCGGAAAGGGTTGTGTTTGTTATCTGTAATGCTGTTTCTGGCGAAGATCCTCCGCCGCCATTAGATATCCCCATAATCTAACTACCAATCTGAACACATAGATTCTTAGAACCAGATGTGCAAATTGCGTTTATGACAGTTTTTGGAATTGCCGATGTCTCCCAAACAACGGCCCCACCGCTAGCGTTAAGTCTAATTCCTTTATTTAACTCAGCGTCAGCACCCAACGCTAAGTAAATGATCTCATCGGAGTCATTCACTAACGCGATATACTCACAAAGAGAAGCATTGGCTTGCGTTAAAACAGTCGTACTTGTGACACCTACTGTCACATTTGAGGGGGCCGCATACTGTAGACCAGCGCGCCCCTGTCCGTCACCTAATCCCATTATTATGCGCTCCTCGTTATGTAAGTTTTTAACATGCTTTTAATTTGTGTCTCTGACAATGTTCTGACTGTATCAATAGTGCCGGAATCGGTCAATATTTCAGTTTTCAGAAGCCCGGCCTTTGACGCCACTATCTCAATCACCAACTGCTTCATGCCCAGAGACCCAGACGCCCCGCCAAGTCCAACATCCCCAGATACTAGTATTGCAAATTGTTCTAAGCTCCAATTTTGGTTGGCCCTAATAATCGCGCCCACAACGGGGTCGAGGTAATAATCGCCATCATCATTGTATGCCGCGACCGAAGTTAATGTAGTCCCAACCTCTTTGATAGAACTTATCGAATACAAGTCTCTATATATTCCTTTTAAATACAACTTGTCGCCGTAAATCTCGCAGTTTAGGCCATCTTGCATTATGACGTCACTTATTGCAGTCGTCTCGATTTTTCTTCCGATATATGTTTCTACAAAATTTGAGACGTTTGCAATAAGTGACGTTACAGCGTCGGCTTGTGTGGTTTGCACGTCAGCTGGTGAGCCGCAAAACTCAAATACGTCTGCTGACGTGCAAATAGCCATTAGTTATACGATCTTTCTAACTCAACGGGGGTTTTCTGATCCTCGGTTAGCGTCTGAATAGCGAACGCCGGGTACTCGTCAGCGGAAACACTCCCGCCGACAAGAACTAATGCGACCAATAAAAGTAACGTCAACTTTTTCATTTATGAGACCCTCCTTTTAGAGGTTTAGTATCAGTCCCTAAAACCTTCTTAACCCTGCCGCGCTTTTCAAGAGCTTGTAATCCAGAAACAGAAACAAACCCTTTATCAATGTCTTTCTGCCGAATAGTTGTGCCGGTGGGGAAAATGGCTAACTCCCCACCGTTGAACCCGCCATCAAGATATGCCACGCCTCGCGGGCAGGTGACTGTGTACTCCATTAGTTTGTTAATTCCTGGGCTACAGCGACAACTCCAGCAGTTGATGAACCCGAAAGAACTTTGCAGCCAAACTCTTTAATAACTCGCATAACCATAGTGTCGTCTGTGAAACGGAAATGCTCAGATGAATCGATGCGCGTTTCACCAAGCCCAACCATGACCTTTGACATGTCAGCACAGATAAGAACGTCATCTGTGCCGCCTGTTCGAGCGTCACCACCAACGTCGAGCGTAGATGGAATCTGTGGAATTTCAACCATCGGAACCCCAAATGGCGCATATTTCCCACCGTCAACAAATCTAGGAAACACATAATTTCCGGCCGTGTTTTCAAAAAGACCAATTTTCCCTACTACCTTACGGTTAGCCATGAAAATAGTTGACGCAAGAGAAGAATCCGCGCTCAAAAGCTCAAGAATTGATCTTAAATCGGCAACTGTTAGGTTAGCTAATGCGATAGAAGATGGCAACGATGTCAATGCGTCAAAAACGATACCATCAACCAAATCAGAGTCGCCGGTAACGTTACCGACTGTGATTTGTTGGTCAAGTTTTTTAGCCAAGGCAGAAGAATAAGCACCGACGAACGCACTAACCAAATCAGCACCCTTTTGACGAATGATTGTGTTAGAAATGGCCGAGAATCCACCCAAGCGTTTCATTGCGATTGTAGGGTTTGTGAATGTTGGGTTTTTCTCTCCAGCAGCCGTTGACTGATCCGCGATATAGTCTATGTCAATTCCGTACATTACGGGATAGATTTTTGAGTTATAAACAACGTTATCTTTGTTCACGTAAGGCAACACAAGTGACTGCGCCTGGGTCAACTGCATAATGGACATTTCAACTGTGATCGGGATTGCAAATTGACCGCGTGCGTTCACATCTGAAACGGTGGGCGTATCTTTACGACCCAAATAGTGGTCATTGTCTTTCACAATGCTGTCAGAAATTGAGCGGGCAGAAGCTTCATCTTTGCGGGAAAGTGCTGCAAACATGTCATTCATGCCTTTGTACGCGTCTGAAAGACCGGACACTTCTTCGATCTCACCTGTGCGATGATTGAATCGTTTCAATGACTTTTGAGGCTGAAACATGCTCGGAGAAATATTGATACTAGCAAGTTTAGCCTCTACAGCAGCATCAAGCTTTGCAGAAATAGCGGCCTCTTTAGCCTCAGCGTCCTCAGCAGCTTTCTGCGCCTCAGATTTAGCTTGTAATCTTTCTTCAATTTCAGCTGCTTTTCTGGCAGCCAAAATAGCAGAAACAACGGTGTCAGTTGAAACAGATTTGCCGTCTTCTTTATGCTCAGCGAGAGCAACAGCGATTTGCGCGTCCGTTTTGCCTTCTTTGATCATCTTTCCAATAAGTTCTTTAATTGTCATTTACGTCACCTTTTCCTAGATATTCGATAGCTGATAAAATCTGACTAGACAGTGTCTTTCTGTACTCAGAAACGAGGATTTCCAAAACATTATGCCGTTGTTTGGCTTCCGTTTCTTCGTCTATCGATTTATATGAGGGGGCAGAAGACAAGGCCAGAGGCTCAGACCCTATAGCCACACCACTTATTTCATAAATTATAGCTGACGTCAAATATTTTTTATTCTGAGGATGTTTATAGAACCACTCTCCGCCGATAGAAAAAGCTCGCGCAACGCCCGATCTGTAAGCCTCTACAGCATGTTTGGCGATATCTGTTTGAGGGTTATCCATAAGCCTTAATTTAAACCTCAAACCGCGCTCGTCCTCGTATGTTCCACCAGGGCCCATAACGAATGCCCCGAATATATTACCGACACTTCTACCGTGGTCAGCTAGGGCAACGGGGTTGAACTGAAAACGTGAAGTAAGGTCATATACTGGGGCACCATTTAGTGACATTGCTATATCACCGTGGCTATCCTCAACCCCTTTAGTGTTGGCGTATCCTGTAATATAATGCGCCCCGTTATCCTCAAACGCCTTAAAGTCTTCAATTACGACATCTTTACTTTTCATTCTACAATTCCTCTTCTGGCGCCAATGAGCCTATGTGATTTGGGTGAAATACTAATGAGGATATCAGATGCACAGGTATACCTCGCTTTCCGCAATCAGAGTTCCACTCGAATTGGGTACAACCTATAACGTCAACCTTTTTGACTCCGATATCAGTATAAGCAACCTCTGCGCCAGCGTCCCATGCCTTCCTTGCCTCCGTCCTTGCAATCATTCTAGCCCTATACCCTTGATACTGGCTAAACTTGTCGCTAATTGCGTCCTGGATCGTATTTGTGTTCCACCCCTCAGAAAGTGCCCTAGCAAAAAGTTTACGGATATCTTTCTTTGTCGTTTCTGTTAGCACGCCCGTTATCTGGTCTGCCAATCTCTCGACGGCACCTTTCACAAACGGGTTAGAGAAAGTAAGGGAAACAGCCGACCCAGTTATAGTATTAACATCACTTATGGCTCGCTGGATTCCAGACGTATGAAGCGGTGTCAGCATTTCCTTTTCTGCCTGTATGTTTTCATCTAGATATCGAATTATTAACGTCACTGCGTTTTCAATATCGTCAGGGCTTGCGGCCTCTTTGATATTCATCTGTTCTTTGAAAATCCCTATAACCGCAACCCCTGTTCGTTTATAGTAATCAGAAATAACGCCAACATATTTATCCTCAATGTTATTCCTTGACGTTAAAGCCCGTCGTAAAAATCGAGACTGATACAGCCTATCAAAATTAGACGCTTTATTGAACGATTCAACTATAGCGTCCACATGCCTAGGGTCATTCAGGTTTTTTCTGGACAACTTTTCCCCATCCTCAATAATTGGTGGTTGCGTTTCTGCTGGGGAGTCCTGCACCTTACCAACGCCACCCATAGGTAAAAGATTAGATGGCAGATAAAATAGGTTACGCTCTGCATTATTCCAATCCGTTTCTTGCCCCATCATGTGTGATCCCTGGTTTGGCGTTATTAACCCACTACCCACCATACCTGTAACTTCTGTCATATCAGCCGAAGCATGCTCCTCGATGCAGAAATCAAGAATGTCAGAGTAATTCTTTACGTGCTGCTCTGTGAACGTCCGAGAAATTTCGCGGATCAAAGGATTTACTGTAGATTTATAATATAGGGGTATCTGATTAGATGACGTAGATCTATTTGATCCCTCAGGGATGCCCAGGACAACGCGAGGAACGCCAAAGATGGCCAACATAGCGTCCATGTCAAACTTTCTCTTGCCAACAAAATCTATGTCCTTACTCATTAATGAGTTCTGTATCATATCGGCATCATCGACGTTCAGGTAAAGTATTTTTGATGACCATTTATCTTTAAGCATAGAGGCCATGCGTTGTTTGTTTGAATGCTCCATGTTCGTTTTATCTAACATTATTAACGTAGGGGATCCCTGAGCCTCTGTTAGAAACACATTCATGTACTCAGTTATGGCAACTTCACCCTCAACCAAAAGACGCGACTTTGTGACGTTTCCAACTCCAATGAACGGGTTGAAGACCGTGTTTTGTCGAAAATGAATCATATCGCCAGGTAATACCTTATAGGACATTCCTCCCATTGTAACCGTGTAGTAATCAATGCCCTCACCATTTACGTTAAGAAATGGCTTGCATTTGTGAGAAGGTATCGGTATGAATACATCCTTTACATCATTAGCCATCCCAAGTGCCGTCCCCTTTATATTCCAAACATACCCATTCCCGGTCAATATCATGCCTGGTATGACGGTCTTTAATAGATCAATAAACCCAATTCCGTGCCATCTGCCGTTGTACGGTGCGATTATGTTTTTCGGCACGCGCCTTTCGTCAACTATTTCGCCAGTGCTTGGATTCTTAAAATCCCACCCCTGGGATATTACATCACGCGTTATAGCGTCAGTACATGCGCTTATGTATGTAGCGTGGCCGCCATACGCCGCAATCTCATCTTGCGTCCCCCTTATTTCATTCCTTGCCACCATAGATGTTTCCCCAAAATAAGGAGAGTTGAATGGATTAGACTTTGAGGACAGGTTCCAAATATTCTTCGCCCTGTTTAGTATGTTCAATTTTTCTCCTATCCAACAAAAGCTTGACGTAATTTCTTTACTTCTTCAATGGCCAAAACTATTGCGTCCCGGATATCGTCGTGCGTTGGGTTATTATATATACATTGATCAACCGCTTCGGTCAATAATTCTGGCGTTATATTTTTTCTTACAAAGAAAACTTTGCCATTCTCAAAAAATGAGGATACGGATATTAATCTGGTTATTTTGTCCTTCGTTGTTATGCGCTCTTTTACCGGCACGCCTGTTGTGCGCTTCAATTCCTCATATAATCCGAACGCCTTATTTGTCTCAAACGGAACAACAGACAATCTGTGTCTCTCATTCATGGCGATAGTATCCAACTTGTTTTCGTTGAATGTAAATTTGTCATTCCTTATGTCAACAATATAAATATCTTTTTCTTGTGTGACGTAAATAACTACCTTTCCTGTAAAGTCGTTTATCTCTTTTGTTTTCTCCGCCGGATCAATAGCCCCGATTCGGTAATCAATCTCGACATCGCTAGGGATCTCGTCAATTATTTTTATATAGCTTGATTTTATGATGCTTGCAAAATCATCACGTAATTCATTAAGCATCTCTCGGTTAAAGATGATACTTCCCATATCATCTTTATCCGCTAACAATTTTTCGAGTGAGTTATTTTCTACCCACAAGATATATCCAGTTTCAAAAATGCAGGCGGTGAATTTCTTGAAAATCCAACGTTTACTTTTCTGTAGACTATGCATTAGATCCGAGCTATGTATCGCCGTCCCTTGTATGTGAATAGAAGTCTTACGACCAACCGCCGTTGATTTATAAACAGTCCCCCAGAACCACCTATTTTTCTTACCTATGCGCTCAGGGTTCTCCATGTCCTCCTCGTCATAGAGATCATCTAGTATTATGTAATCCGGCCTAACGCTTCGATAATTCTTTCCCCTAAACGACTCACCAGCACCCACCGCCGTGAATACGACGCCGTTTGTAAGCGCAAACTGTTTCTCCGTCCATTTATCTTTACCCTGCAAATTCCCGTAATCACGCAATAAAAGCTCATTTTCTTCTAATTCTTGACGTATAGACAGATTTACAGCTATGGCCTTTGTTGCCGTAGATTGAATGTTTACATAGTGCCGGTACTTATCGGGGGAGTTTAGCGCGTAATAAATTGGGATAAGGAAGCATTTTATAGTCGTTTTGGCATGACCGCGTGGGGCAAGCGTGTCCGTAAACGGTTCATCCGCTATCGATATCAGATATCGGTGTAGTTCCTCACAGAAGGGTAGCGTGAATTTATCGGGGAAGTAATATTTCCCCCATTCCAGGATATCCGCCTTACGTTCTTCAAGCTCTATCGCGTCAAGTTTTTTTTGCGCGTCTTCCAAAAGAAAAGAATACTCATCATCGCCAACAAGGCCAAGATCATAGGCTTTCTTGACATCATTTAGCCTTCTTGCTAGTGCTTTTCTTTGGCTTAGGAGTCTTTGGTCCTTTGCGGGCATTAGACAACCGCTTTCTTATATCGGAGTAGACATCATCTGCGTCAACTTTTTCCGTGTTTTCAATTTCAAGGACGTCCTTTGTTTTTCCTTCAACGCGGTCAAGCAACTCCCGTATCTTCGAATTATCGCCCTTTATGGCACCGGTGACTATCCGTATAGCCAAGGCCTTAGACGCCGGGATTCTTTCGCCCTCGCTTGTGAACTGCGTTTTAGGAATAGAAATCTTAGTGTCAAGAAGTTCCTTCATGAACTTCGTTACACTAACGGACCCCTTTGGACGCCCTTTTGGGTTTCCAGATTGTCCGGGTTTAAAACTGTAGGGCAATATGTTTTCGTCATTCATAACAATTCTTTCGTATTTACAAAATAAAGCATACATGGTAAACTTATTTTTATGAAAACCAAATTACAAGAAATTAAAGATGCAGCATCTACAGGAAACTGGCAACGGGCAATAAAGATAGCGTCAAAATTCACACGTCTTGGAAAAGAAAAAGAAGCTATAATGCGGGCACATACCGCGTTCACAAGCCCATCATTCTTAGAGCAGCTTGGCAAGAACGTAGATGAATGCATAGAGGCAGGGAAATTAGCCCTCATCAGCAGGTACTCCCTCTAGTCCTTCAAACACAGATTCATGAACCTCTACCATTCCGCAATTCATGGCGGCCTCTTTACCATCACCCTTAACGAAAAGTAGTATATTTTGATGAGTTTTACCAAGTTTTCTACCTGAACTAAATTGTCGTCCTACCCTTATCGGTAACGTTCCAGCACAAGTAACAAGTATTGCCTCATTATAGAAATTCAAACCGGCGGCCATAAACGCAGAAACCGTATCTCCTACGAAATTATAATAGTTTCCATTTTTGTCACGTACCTCACCAACAACAAAACAGGCAAAACTGTTATCCTTTAACCTGGCACATGATTTCTTTATTATCTCAAAATAAGCTTCTCTGAATTCGCTGTAGCCCAAAGTGCTCAAGTCGTCCGGATCATCGCTGTAAACCTCAAGATCTGCATAGGGGGGGCAAGAAAAAATAAAATCAGCATCAACGTCAGCGCATGTCTTATCTATCCCACGACTGTCCCCAATTATCCACACAGGGTGAGGATCCTTATCCGTGCATATTTCCAACGCCTGTTCCCTGTTCGCGAAAACCTGCTCATCGCGCAATTCATGGCCGACATACTGACGGCCCAACTTGCTAGCCACAATACCTCGAACGCTTCCTCCCGCAAACGGGTCTAATATGAGACCGCCAGGTGGTGAGAACCAACGGTATGCAATCTCACACAGTACAGGGTCGAAAATTGACCCGCCGTCATTATTGCCCCGTCCGGCCATGTATGCGGGGGCGTCCTTTGAAACGCTTGTCGGGTTGATGTCGCGCCCTTTCTCGCTTTTTATTCCAATTTTAACCCATGCTTTTTTTCTATTCTGCCACCATCCCTCGCGGGCGTTAAAGACTGAGAAAGGTGGAATCAAAAACCTATCAGACAATGAACCCTTCCCGCCGACTTCATCGTCTCCGGTCGTCTCATCAGGTTTCAACACATCTATATCCGGAAAATCCGAATCCTCAAAGCCCCAATCATTTAGATCTGTTTTGTCAAACTCAGACAGCAGCAAATCAAAATCCCACTCGCCGGTATTTTTATTTAACCTTACGTTAAGTTCTTTTTCTTTCTCAGGTGAAAGATCAACTAAAAAAACCGGAACTGTATCATACCCCATAGACCCCCAAACTTTTACGCGCTGATGGCCACCAACGATCACATTCAGACGATCTGGGTTTTTATTGACTATAACGGGATCAACGAATCCAAACTCAAGCAAGCTAGCCTCTATTTCTGAGGCCTGCTTCTTACTCAATTTTCTCGGATTGTATTCAGCAGGAACCAAGTCAGATATTTTTAAAAAATCGATTTTCAATTTCGTTGTTTCCTCGTTGATTTTTTTGGCGACCCTCAAAAGTTTGGGTTTGGACTTTTAGGGGGGAGAAAAATAGGGTCGCCGAGGACTACATTTTATCACGGAAACTTTTTTATGTAAACTAAATCATTTCCGTAAACCCGTGGGCAACAAGTCGGCTTACAGCTTTCTTATACATGTTTTTCAAACAAGCCTTTTTCTTTTTTATTGTAAATAAAGTTTCCGTCGATATGTCCCTCTCTTTTGTTTTTGAGGCCCTGCAAGTGACCACCAGAACGCCCTTTATAACGTCATACCTTGGGTACAAGTGTGCATATATTACGCCGTTAAAAAAAACCATTTTAGACACACTTTTACCATCGATATTTATCAAATCTTCTCGAAAACGCCTCTTCTCAAATTCAAGACGATTCCGCCTAACTTTTTTACAATCTAGCGAGCAAGTGTATTTTCTACCCGCTATCTCAACGCCGCACTCTGAGCATTTTTTATCCACAGTTACCACTCCAAACCAAAATCTGAACGTTTTATTTTAACCATCTCTCCGTTTCTCCTATGCCAAACAATCCCCTCAATTCTGTATTTTTTTAAAAAACAATAGATTTGCAAATATGATTTTTCAACAACAACAGACAAATCAAGCGTGTCTTTGCTTATCAAATTAATTAATAAGTTATGTTTCATGAATAAATTATCATCCAATCCCTCTTTATTCCCGTTGACCTTTGGACCCACGAACTCATACGTCCCATTATCTAACGGGCTTTTCATTATTACATCCCCCAGACCGTTCTTTATCGTAAGATTACGATTAAAACACTTAACCATGAGAGCGTCTTCTGGTCCGTCGCCAACAGCAACCCAACCAGGCCAATGACCCGTAACCTCATCAGGTTCTTGGCAGGGGATAAATCCATCCGGAGCAGTCCGTCCACGCTTGCAATCATACCGCTTGTAAAGCTTGCCATCCATAACCATGCAAGCCATCCCATCCATTTTTCTATACGCCTTACCCTTACCATCAAGAACCCACCTAAAATCACCATTTAAAACTGGCCTTGCCGGGCATTCTTTATTTGAAAAATCACGAACAAACAAAGATTTTATTTTTTTCATAACTCATCAATCCCGCGAATAAAATTGAAAACGCCTGAAGCAATTAAAATAAACACAATTATAGCTGCCCCAAGCCCGTCGTGGATACCACCCCCAGCAGCCTCCCCACAAATCAACGCCAAAAATAAAAACCCGACACCAACCAAAGCGAACCCAACATAAATACTCATAATTATCTCCTCATAACCCCCGCCATAGACACCGCCAAGATATTTTCGTGGGTCTTTTTTCTTAAAAAAATATGCCTAGTTGTTCCCGATGATGACCGGATAACCGACGCAATCGCAACCAAAAAAAAGCTCAAAAATAAAAAATTCAAAATCATATCGAAAATCACCCTTCAACTCTAAAACATCAACACCCATTAAAAACGCCCTTAAATCAAAAAATAAATCAATACCGCCTAATGATACCTTAAATAAAAATATCTTCAATTACGGCGGTTTTTGACGTGCTACAAAACAAACTCAACCAACAACCCATCGCACTTATTAACCAGATTCGAGATATCCTGAATCGATATCTCATCGATGATCTTTTCTTGCCCTGTAGAAATCCGCGTAACTTTTATTTTAAACATTTTCAAATCCTTACCCCGCAATCTTTGCGGATATTTTTTCATATTCAAGAATATCGAGAGCTATTTCCAACTTCTGATCGTGCGTCATTGATAAAACGTACTCATTCGTGTCTGTTCTCCCCAACAAATCACATTCACGTTTAACTCTAAATTCCAAATACTTTTTTAAATTCTCTTTATTCATTCCAAAACCCTCCTAAGAAATAATCGATACCCAATTATAAACCGGGAGACTTTACTTTGTCAACAACCAAAACAACAGTACCGACGGCCAAGGTCTGGGGGTATTTTAACCCTCCCAACCGGGGGCACACCCCACACCCCCCTTTAGGGGGGGGTGTGGTGTGTGTGTAACTCCACCCCCTATCGGGCAGGTATAAAAACCCCAGAAAAGACCTCGTTTTTAGCAAGGTTTATGCATGTGGATAACCTGTGTATAACTTTAGTTTTTGAGGCTAAATATAGTTGATTTGTCAATATTATAACAAAAGGATTATGGCACATACTAAAACATGTTGACGAATCCGTACCTTATTAAACCCTAGGGTACCCTAAGGTACGGACAAGTTAATAAGTTTTAGCCTCAAAAACATTTTTTGTGCCAAGTTTTGTGCAAAATAAAAAAGGTTGTTGACTTATCAATAATATATTATTATGATATTGGCATCGAATCAATTTTGGTATGTGAGATAAAAGTGAACAAATTAAACGCGATGGAAATAGAAAATATATTAGATACGTTTATTCCTATTATCGCAGAGCCAAAAGACGAAGAATTTTTTAGATTTGCTATAGGCGAAAAACTCGCAGCATGCACTTCTAGCGAGGCGGTTGTCTTTGTTAATAAACTACTAGGGAAGGGGACTCGCAGGTAATGCGATTTATTTTTTGGTGTTGCATTATTGGGAATGTTTTGGGGCGTATTATTTTTAAAATAATAGGCCCTCCATGGAGGTGAGTGTGTTATGAATGATTTAAACCTAGTACGCATGTTGCCTTTCTAGTGATACAGAATGGAGAAATAATTATGTCAAAAGTAGATGATTTTAAAATAAAGAAACGGGATCAAAAGGAGAAAAGATAATGAACGTAAAGAGAGGCCCAAAACCGGACCCGAAAAAAATAGAGTTTTACAGAAAAAGGCTTGTAGATGAAGGAAGAACAATATCAGAAATAGCGCGTGAGCTTGGTGTGTCGAAAGAGGCCGTTTCTGTATTCGCCGGCAAACATTTTGAGAAAAAAATAATCTGGAAAGTTAGGGAGTAAAATAATGAAACAATATATTGAATTGGTTGAAAAAGTGATTTCAGAGGGGCGGCATAAATCAACAAGGTCCGGCGATGTCATTTCAATTTTCGGGCACCAATCTGTTTATGATTTACGAAACGGGTTCCCGTTGCTCACGACAAAAAGGGTAAACTTTAAAGCGGTTGTCAAAGAGTTGCTTTGGTTTATTCGCGGTGAAACAAACACAGCAACGCTTGGGTGCAAAATTTGGGATGCTTGGGCGGACGAAAACGGCGATTTGGGGCCGATCTACGGGAAACAATGGCGTGACTTTGGCGGCATCGATCAGTTAGTAAATGTTATTCGTGACATTAAATTGAACCCAGACAGCCGTCGTCATATCGTGAGCGCATGGAATCCGCCGGAAATTGATGATATGGCATTACCCCCTTGTCATGCTTTTTTTCAATTTTATGCGGTGGATGGTTTTTTAGACTGCCAGCTTTATCAGCGTTCTGCGGATATTGCCGTGGGGGTGCCTTTTAATATTGCGAGCTATTCGCTATTGCTCATGATGGTGGCTAATGAGTGCAGATTAAAACCACGATTCTTTATCCATACGCTCGGGGATGCGCATATTTACGCCAATCATATTAAAGCGTTAAAAAAACAGATTGAAAGAGAACCAACTTTTTTGCCAAAAATTCACATAGACAAAGTTCCATTTTTCAAAATAAAAAAGGAAAACATCCATCTTGTCGGATATCACCCACACCCGGCGGTTAAGTTTGGGGTTTCTGTTTGAAATAACTCTTTACAAAGTAAATAGGTTATTGTATAATAGTGCCATCGAGTTTGATGTATGGATAATTAAAACAAGAGGTGCAAAATGCGTAATATTAAAAAATTGACAGCGGATTGTTTTTCACATAAACGGTTTATCCAAGCATACTAAAGCACAGCGTATTCATGGGTACAACGCTATGTGGTGAGCCTTCTATGTTCGGGCGCGTTTTAGTTAAGCGTATACTATGGCAACGTGGCGGTAAGTTTGTTTCTTAGGTTTAAAGGATAAAAAAAGAGGTGTTATTATGAATGAAGAACTAGAATCAATATGTCGACCCGTTTTCGGGCACGGCTGGAAAACAACGCTTGCCAAGTATGTGGGTGTCAATCCACTTGAGGAAATTGTTTTCAACACAAACTACAAGCTATTCCCTTTTCTTGATACTGGAATGACATACAAAAATGATACTGAACATTGCAAAGAATGTAATGTATTCATTCGCTGCAATAAGCATTTTTGTTGGTAGATTAAAAAATTTATTGGAATATCCACACATATCCTCCTATCCCCAAAATAACGATGGGCGGACTCGAACCGCCGCGCCTGGGCTCTAACCAACTGAGCTACATCGTTTTTGCACCGTCCCGGGCTTGATTCCGGGTCTAGATATCCAGGGAGCTAGGATCCTGGTATTCCAACTAATCTAAATGCTATGTCCCCAATTCGATGCCCGCTATTAAAATAGCAAGGACTCACACTCTGCGTACCGCACTTCGAGGCGATCAACCCTCTGTCGGAATTTGGGTTTACGTTTTAGACAATCATCCGTTCGCGCGTCCATCCGTGCTGCCGGTGCCTATAAAAAATACCACTCGTACCACATTTGTACAACATTATTTTGAGCCAAAACCGAGAAAATGAAGATTTTTAGGCTAAATAATGGGGCCCATCGGGGGGATTCGAGCCCACTAAATAATAACTTTACAATGTAAATAGATCATGGTAAAATTCTATGCATCAAGTTTTAGGAGGAAAAATATGTTAAAAGTAAAACGGACAGGTGATATAGATTCTAAATATGTCAAGATATTAGTGTATGGCGCAGCTGGTGTTGGGAAGACTAGGCTTACTCAAACTCTTGATAATCCTCTTGTTATAAGCGCGGAGGGTGGGCTTTTGAGTTTAGACGAGGATTTGGCCTATGTTGAAGTGTCTAGTATGTCAGAGCTTTGGGAAGCATACGAGATGGCGAGTCATGGGGGGTATGGATGCGTTGTTTTAGACAGTCTTTCGGAGATTGCCGAGATTGTTTTGTCTCATGAGAAAAAAACGACAAAAGATGGTCGCGCGGCATACGGCAATCTAAACGAGAAGTTCATTGAAATATGCCGAGGATTCAGGGCATTAAATATGGACGTTTACATGACAGCAAAGATGGATAGAGAACAAGATGAGCATGGGAGAATGCTGTATAGTCCATCTATGCCGGGGAAAACGCTTTCAAGAGAGATAATGTATCAGTTCGATGAGGTGTTTTGTTTGAGAAAAGAGACTGACCCGGAAACTGGAGAGGCCACATCTGCGCTTATGTGTGTAACTGATGGCGTTTATCAAGCAAAGGATAGGTCCGGTGCGTGTGATTTATGGGAGGCGCCAGACCTTGGCGCAATAATCGAAAAAATAAAAAATAAAAGGAAAAACAATGGATAATAAATGGCTCAGCATTGACAAATTGGAAGTCGGGAAAGAGGTGTTGCTTTCTAACGGGGTAAATATTTTTTTAGGCAAAAAAATTCTTATAAAGAAAAGTTTTTTTTCAAAAATAATTTCAGAGGCATTTGAGCGTAGTTGCGGCACCGTTATCCATGACGACACTACGCATGCTCTTCCGAATATTTTTATGGAAAAACCAAAATTGCCAGAGAAAAAATTTGGCTTTACTAACACATAAGGAAAAAATAATGACTGAAAAAGAATTGGAGACGCTGGCGCGACGCTGGCGTCGTGCAAAAAGCATTGAGAAAAAAATGAATGATTTAAGACGGGCGATAGAAGACACTATTTGCGCAAATATTGAAATTGGCCAGCGTTCAAAATTTAATGCGGGGCTTTACGATGTCGGTGTCTCTATATCTGAGACGGTAAAGATTGATGGTGAAATACTGCAAGATGTCGCCGCCGATGCAGGCTTAGAGGGTGAGTTGTCGAGGCTGTTTAGGTGGAAGCCTGAGCTTGAAAAATCGGTATGGAAGAAAGCCCCGAAGGAAATAAAAGACGCGTTTGCGCCGGCTGTTAAATTTCAAAATCAACGGCCAACTTTTAAGGTTGATTTTCGGTTGGATTGAGAAGGGAAGGTTTGAGATATGAAAAAAATACTTGCCGTTAAAAATGCACTTGAAAGATCACATCATAGGCGGGCGTTTGTCCAGAATGTTCCGTGCGGAAATACCATCATAGAGGTTGACACATACTCTCATGAGAACGTTTACGAAGTTTGTATTTACAAGAACGGCGGAATTTCTTACGTGAATGGATCGACTCAAAAAGTTCTATTTAAAAATGAGGCTGAGTTTCTTGAATTTTTAAAAAATGAAAAATCTAATCTCACAAATGGCTTTACAGCGTAAAACACTAATGCTATAATTTGGTGTATAAAATTTGTTAAATTGAAAGGAATTAAAAAATGAAATTAGATAAAGCGATATTCTTATCACAAATGCCGGAGCCTAAACCAGTCGGCCCAATTCCAGATGGTGATTACCAGGCGTGCATAGATGATGCAGAAATTAAAAGTACACGTGACGGATCAGGTAAAATACTTGCTATCACATTTTCAATAGTTGGACCAAGCTATGCGGGTAGAAAAGTTTGGGTGAATTTGAACATAGAGAACAGGAGTTATAAAGCTGAGCAGATTGCACATGAGGAACTAGGGAGAATCATGAGAGCGTGCGGGCTTGATTCTATCACTGACACAGATCAATTGATAGGGGCGCCAATGGAAGTGACGACAAAGACGAAGCATGATCAAGTATATGGGGAGAAGACAGTCATTATTGATTATCGCGCAATAACTCAGGGCGCACCGATTGACCTACCAAAACAGCCAAGCGTTAATCCATACGCGGGGCAGAATCAAGTAGCTGAGCCAAAGAAAGCCCCTTGGGCAAAGCGTTAGTTTTTAAAAAACAACCTACCGGCGATTCGTCGCTGGTAGGTTCTGAAAAGGAATTTTATTGTGCTTAGAGATTATCAACGCCGAGCAATTGATCAGCTCTACAGCTGGATTGAATCAAACGATGGTAACCCTTGCTTGGTGTTGCCGACAGGCTCAGGCAAAAGCCATATTGTCGCGGCGATGTGCAAGGAAATATTGCAGGAATGGCCAGAAACGCGTCTTTTGATGCTAACTCACGTCAAAGAGTTGATAGAACAGAATGCCGAAAAAATGCGTGAACACTGGCCAGGTGCGCCGATGGGCATTTTTTCTTCTAGTTTAGGTAAAAAAGAACTTGGCGAGCCGATCACATTTGCAGGCATTCAATCAATAGCTAAACGCGCTCATGATGTAGGTCATATTGACATAGTTATCATTGATGAATGTCACCTTGTAGGTCATAAAGACGAAGGCGGGTACCGTAATTTTCTGTCAAACCTTAAAATGATCAACCCAGAAATTCGGGTTGTTGGTTTGACAGCAACCCCGTATAGATTGGGTCATGGTTACATAACGGACAAGCCGGCAATATTTGACGAGCTAATCGAGCCTGTCAGCATCGAAGAGTTGGTACATAAAGGTTTTTTGTCTACGTTAAAAAGTAAGGTTACTATAGAAAAACTTAACGTCGAAGGCGTGCATAAACGAAACGGTGAATACATCGAGAAAGAGCTACAGGCCGCTGTCAATGTCGACAAGAAAAACAACGCTGTAATAGATGAGGTTTTGAGTGTTGCAGGCGATAGGAAGGCATGGCTTTTCTTTTGCTCTGGCGTTTCTCACGCTCAAAATATAGCAGATATTCTAAACGATAGGGGGATATCGGCGAAATGCATAACTGGAAAAATGGGTAAAAAAGAACGTAAGGAATCTATTGCAGACTTTAAAAGTGGACGTATTCAAGCTGTCACAAACGCAAATGTCTTAACGACGGGCTTTGATTACCCAGATATCGATTTGATTGTTATGTTGAGACCGACAATGTCACCGGCGTTATATATGCAGATGGCTGGCCGTGGGCTTCGTGTTAAATCACACACTGATCATTGTTTAGTGCTTGACTTTGCCGGCGTTGTTTCTATGCATGGACCTATAACGGCAGTGGCTCCGCCGGACAAAAAAGGTGACAAGGGCGGCGATGCACCGGTTAAGGTTTGCGACGAATGCGGTGAGATCGTGGCGATATCTGCTAGAAACTGCACAAATTGCGGTACCGAGTTCCCACTGCCAGAAGAAAAAAAGCTAACGTTAAGGTCTGATGATATAATGGGGATAGAATTAACTGAGATGGCCGTCAGTGGCTGGCAATGGATGCCGCATAAGAGCCGCGCAAGCGGGAAAGAACTGATCATGATTAGATATAAAGGCCCAGGCTTAATTGATTACGTCACAGAGCCTCTTGCAATCAATCATGAAGGGATAGCGGGGCAACTTGCTATAAGAATGTTGGGAAAGTTGGCACGTAAATCTGGTGCAGATACAAATGCTATGCCGTTTGATGTCTCCTCTATATGCGAACACATGAACGCGGCTAATCCGCCGTCTATGATAAAGTACAAACGATCTGGAAAATATTTTAACGTGAAAGAAAGGATTTTTTAAAAATGGAAAAAATAGATATGAAAAAAGATTACGTAAGAGGTGAGCTTGTATTTGTGATTGTAGATGGTCGACGCGTCCCAGCTGAGTATATACAGCGGCGTGGTGAAAATCATGAGGTACTGGTTTCTCCTCGTCACCTCTTACCTGAAATTCAAAAAATAGAGGACCCAGAATATGACAACTATTAAAAAGAGAAGCGAGCATGTTGAGCAAAGAGAGTTTGTTTCTTGGGTAAGAAAAAATAGCCACCACAAAATATTTGCAATACCAAACGGCGGAAAACGAGGCATAGCAACCGCGGCGAAATTGAAGGCTGAAGGGGTTTCCGCTGGCGTGCCGGACCTATTTGTCCCCGCTCTAAAATTATTCATCGAGATGAAGCAAAAAAAAGGCACTGAATCAAAAGAGCAAATGGTATGGAAAGATTATCTAGTTGGGGTGGGGTATATTTGCGCCGTTTGTTACAGCACAGATGAAGCTAAGAAAGTATTTCTTGACGTAATATCGTTTAGAGAGTCCCAGGTTTAATCCTGGGACTTCTTCTTTAAAGTAAAGTTTAAACGCGTTTCTAATTTTATTTTTCGTGACGTTAGGAAATATTCCAAATATTGCTTCGTTACGCCTAAACGCTTTGCCAAATCTGACTTATTAGAAGCATACTTTACATGCTCTTTTACGTCATCAATTGAAATCATTGTGGACAAGTTACACCTCCTGATTTTTTTCTTTACATTATATATAGGACTTGTTCTTATGTAAAGTAAAATCTTGTTTACAGAATAAAGAAAATGCTTTATTCTTTTCTGTAAATAGAAAATATTTTTTCAATTGAGGTATTTGTGTGAATTATGAAAATTGCTGTATCTGTGACAGCGAAACAGGGAAGGCGGGACGTGGCGATGACAGTATCTATTTAAAGTCCATATTGTGATGATTGTTATGATAAAATGTATTTTTTAAAGTTGAGATCGTATTGTATGTGCTCGATAAGATTGGAGTAAAGATTATGACAGACATGATAAACCACCCGCCTCACTATACTGATGGCGGAATTGAGGTTATTGATATTTTGAAGGCCAAGTTGCCACCGGAGCAATTAAAGGGGTTTTTGAAGGGTAATGTTTTAAAGTATTTGTTTCGAGCTGGAAAAAAGGGTGATGAGAATGAAGACATACAAAAGGCGTTTTGGTACATGGAAGAGCTTTCTATGTTGCATTAAATGTCAATTTGAAAAATCAGAAAAATCAGTTGACATTCTTGAGTTAAAGAGTAAACGAATCGAATGCTCTGCTTATGACCATCTTTTAAACCAATCGAATTTGACATTTTTGGAGGTTTATACAAAATGGAGATAATAGATTCCCGGACTATGTAATCCCATATTGTATTCCGGAGGATTTAGTATTGGTTGTTTAAAAACTCGTAAGTAAAGACAAGGAGATAAAGGATTTAAATTATATTATTAATGAGTTAGAGTCAGAAGTTGAGTCGCTTAATGACTATATCGGAGAGCTAGAGCAAGATTTAGAAGATGCAAAGAAGAAAATGGATATAATAATTAAATCAATGAAAAGTACATCTCTGTGAAGAAATACAACATAATCTACGCAGACCCCCCGTGGCAGTACAACGCTCGGAAAAACACAGCAACAAAGTTTTCAGGCGGCGCAATGGCTCATTACCCATGCATGCCGATAAATGACATCATGAAAATGGATATTGCATCTCTCGCTGATGAAAATTGTGCATTGTTTATGTGGTGTACATTTCCACAACTGCCTGAACAATTGAACGTTTTGAAGACATGGGGGTTTAGGTACGCCACCAACGCGTTTACATGGGTCAAGACAAACAAAAGACAAACAGAAAAGCCATTTTTCGGCGTTGGGTACTACACAAAATCAAACGCGGAAATATGCGTCCTTGGAATCAAGGGAAAAATGAAACCGGTATCGAATTGCGTGAGTCAGATCGTCATGACTCCGATACAGAGGCACAGCCAAAAACCAGCCGTTATTCGAGACAAAATAGTCGAGCTATTTGGTGACATTCCGCGCGTTGAATTGTTCGCGCGTGAAAACACCAAAGGATGGGACGTGTTCGGTAATGAAGTTTTTTCAGATATTGAATTGGAGACTGCCGTAAAATGAACACAGCACAAAAAATAACCCTCAGAGGCGCGGCGATGCGCCTCCAGGATCTATCAGATGCCCTACTCGAAGATGCCCCCTCTATCGAGATCATTAAATCCGCCGCGCGTATTTTCGAGGAAAAGAATCCTCCCCTATCCCGTCGATTGACCATGGTCGTGCAGGCTCTATGCGAGCACCGTTTTAAAGCGTCACAGGCAGGGGAAGAAGTATGGCCGTGTTCTGAATGCGGCAAGGAAGTAGATGCCGGAGAGGCAATGGAAACGGACGTTGATTTTGATATGAATACGGTTTTAACAGAATTTTACAAATCAACATCCGAAGAAGTTTCACGTGCGCGTAATCGTGCAAGACTTGATCATCCAGAATTATTTAAGTAGAAGACGTTTTGGCAATCAAGAGATGATTTTAAAGATCCGCAAAAATGCGGATCTTTTTTTTTTAAACTACCTCTCCAGCCTAGATATCATCATCGCGCTTGACTCTGTGTCATTAATAACGATCCAGCCATGCTCATGTGTCGTTATGAATTTATTCAAAATCAGAAACCCGATAAGTTTGTCATTGTACGATGGATTCAAGTCATTCTTAACGGTTCTTTCACTGCGACCGTCTTTTTCCAATTTATTTTTCAGTGCCGATTTTGAGATATACGGCTTATTTTCTCGCACTTCTGCGCCAGAATCGAACCAAGCATTCTTGAACGTCTTCATGTGTTGTGCATTGTCTTTCTTTCTGTCAACGGGAGCGTCAGATTGTGTAACCACGGCACTTTTAACGGGCTCCCCATCTTCATCTATCCAACCTGGGATTGTGACGCTCTCAAGTTTAACGTACACATCTTTTGATTGCTCGGAATCCTTACTTTTATGCTGCGCTATCTTTATAGGTCCGCCGTTTTCGCCAGGCGTTATCCCTATTTCAATATCGAGAGCCCCACGCCACGCCGTTGACCCCCTGGCTCTATCTGTCCCACCCGTCCCAGTGTGATGAACTAAAACAACAGAACACCCAAACTCACGCATTAGACCCGCGCAGGCGTCGATCATGGACTTTGCATCCTGCGCACTGTTTTCGTCGCCGTGCAGGAAACGGTGTAGTGTGTCAACTATTATTATCGAAGGCGATTTCGGCAACGTTTTAATGCTCTCTACTACAGTGATGTAACCCTCCGGTGTGTTTAGCTCGCAGCCATCGCTAGATAGCCACATGTTACCTAACGTAGCCTCATTTTTATGCTTCCAAGCGGCAACACGACCCCTTAGACCATGATGGCCTTCTCCGGCTAGGTACACAACACTTCCGGACGTCACCTTTTTACCACACCAATCATTCATTCCCGCGGATATTCGCAAAACCCAGTCGAGGACTACGAATGTTTTCCCGCCGCCAGACGGTCCATGCACCATCATGAGTGCGTCAGACTGTAGCCACCCACGCACAAGCCAGCGGATCGGGGCCGGTTGTGCGCAAAAATCAGATACAGGAACCAACCACCCGGCGTTTTTTGGTGGGCACAACAACGACAACACATCCCCGCCACTGGCCGCGTAGTCGTTTACGTCACCCTTTTCTGGCGAAATTATAACCCTGCAACCAGTAGCTTCCCCTGCAACGGCTGCGTACTCCTGCCCTTTCCCGTTGTTGTCATTATCTCCGACGATAACAATGTCTCTCGCTGCGCCAAATTGTTTTTTGATATGTTCGGCAACATCTAACATATTCCCACCTGAGAATGCGACGACACACGCGCTACCGGTGGTCTCGTGTATCGTTGATGCAGTCGCGAACCCCTCGGCGATATAAATACTGCCCGACCCTGTTTCCCCGATGATGTAGTGACCACATTTCATTTTTCCAGATTTAAGGAAACGCTTCTCTCCGTTTTCTGAGATGAATTGAAGCGATTGAATATCGCCGCTCTCGCTATAGACGGGAATGACTAGACGTCCATCCTCAGACAATCTCGCGCCGTTTGCGCTTACGTTTTTACGCGTCAAATACTCGCTTGAATCACATTCTTTTGACCGTTCCCATATCTGAGCCGCTGATAGCGCGGCGATTGATTGAGCGGCCATTTTGGCATCATCTCTCATTTTCTTAGACTCAGCCATTCGCCTTGCGTGTTGCATGCTCTCCATCATTGATAATGGCCTATCTATATGAGCTCGCCACGACTGATCAACGCCGTCACGCCAACAACCAAACCGGCCAGCAGGTACGCCGTCTGGAAATATTACATACCATCCAGTCTTACCTTTTGAGTTGTTATCAAAGCGGTGCAACGTGCCATCGATTATTATTTGCGGCGGTGGGGATATTCCAGCCGATCGCATAGATTCTGCTATTTGATGTTCCATTTTTAAACTCCCAGATTATTGAGTGGCCAGTCTACACTTTTACAATGTAAAGAGCAATGCGTTTTTTTATATCTGAAAAAATTTAAAAATGTATTTACATTGTAAAGATATTATGTTATTATTTCAATTATAATTTAGGAGGTATTAATTATGAATCAAGAGGAATTCAATGAAATTTTAGAATTACACCGGAAATATTTAAACAATGAACCGGGTGGAGAATGTGCAGATTTTAGCTTTGTAGATTTGAGAGATGTAATCTTTAATGATTCAGATTTGAGAGGTGTAAAATTTATGGATTCAGATTTGAGTTGTGCAGATTTTAGCGATGCAAAATTTTTGATGCAAAATTTTTAAAAAATAAGGATAAAAAATGAAAAATATCAACGAGTTAATTTATAAAGTGAAAGAAAAACATCATCATTTAATGATTAATGACGACCACGTCTTGGTGTTAACGAAGAAAGGATCATCTCTTTGCAAAAGGAATGTTATTGACATGATAACAATAAAGCCCTATAATGACATAGAGATTCAGTGTCCAAGATATGCCGGGGAGACATTGAGGTCGGCAGCTGCGAAATTAAATAATATTTTGGAGGTTTGTGTTTGAGATGATAAACTCCCCTAAATATTCGACAACTCTTTTTTAAAATCTCTATACGCCGCCTCAATTATCCCTCTGAGAGCGGCGTCAGAAAAGAAAAAGTCAACAGCGGGTGGCGTTATTGATTGAAGCGTTGTAATTGCCTTTTGAAGTTTTTCGGAGTTGTCAATATCTGGGAAATTCTTTGCTACATACCGGACTGCATAACGTGCCATCTCCTGCAAATCTTTATCGTCTACTTTTTTAACGTCACCTTTTATTTTTGATATTACGTCGTCTTTCAAATTGTCGGCGTGTTTCTTTAGCTCAGTTTCAACAAATGAACGGACAACGCCGCCAACTGCCCAGCTAACAACGGCAGTTCCAATATTTCCAAAAAATCCTAGTATAAAATTCATTTTAAAATCCTCATTTGTTTAATAACCGTACCGATATTCGCTATCGCTTTATCGATAACAATTACCTGAGACACGTTCGCTGCCTGCAAATTCATTAATTCACGTTCAATTTTATCAAGTTTCATACTTAATAGCAAAATAAGTTCGTGCATCGAGTGGAAAAGTTCAATTTCTTCACTCGTTATTTCCTCCATTGTAACCTTTCTTAGTGAGTGATTTTAGTGAATCGCTGATATGACTAAGTTGGTCAGTGATCCTTGCAAGCATTAATTCTAGTGTTTGGTGAGTGACGTAATCACGTTTCATGTCAAGGATATTTTTCTCTGATTTTTCAAAATCTTCTTTTAATTTCTCAAATTCTGATTTGGTTGTGAAAATACGATAAAGCAGAATAATTGACGAAACACCGCCAGAAAAAGCGCCTATCAACAAATAAAACATTTCCATATTATCTTACGCAACTCTTTCTGCGAAGTTCGGCGTAACCAGCGATGGCTACCCAGTGGTCGGTAAACAGTTTGTCACCCTCACCTATGCGTGCTATTTTCTGTAAAACATCATAAATAGCCTCGGCCCTTTCCGGTAGAATTATATTTTTTTGCAAAACTTTCTTTAGTGCCTGTGATGTGTTTGAAACGTCACAGAAAGATCCATGCGTTTTTTCTCTATCGTTTAGAATTTGCGAAATCATATACCGTCAACATTTCTGGTTTATGCGTTTTTAATAACGCAAAGCAAAAATCATCATCCTCGGTTATGCCAATGCAGCCAAGAGTTCCAGGTACGCCACCGTCTTTATGGATAGCAAGGTTGTATCTTGACGTTTCAAAAAGTGGTTCTATCCCCATTATCCAAGTGCCCAACCCTTCAGGTGAACCAGAAGGAAGCGGCCTTGCGGCGTGGCATTTATACTCTCCAAAAGGTAGCGGACCATTTCCCCATCCGCCAGAGTTGGCAGGGAATTGTCGGACGCATCTGTCCCCATCCATAAATAGTAGTTCCCCAAATACTATATCAGCTTTTTTGCCTTTTTCTTTTTTTGTTACGTGAAATTCTAGTGTGTTCATGATGGCCAACCAAGTATAGACACCTGCACGCTAGACACGCTTGGGGTACCAGCCGTCTCTACATAGGCAACATAAATATAATCACCCGCTGACATCCTTAGCGTTATGGATCCAGATTGCGAGCTGTTCTGGTCTGTAGAGCCGGCTCCAATCTGCACAGCCCTTAGTAAAGTCCCAGATGAATTGTAATGGTTAAGCGTAACGTTACCGGAAAAACCACCCGTTGCGGCTATAATGCAGTCTACAGATATGATGTATAGACCGGATGCTGATATTGTTATTTTTCCAGAAGAAAGAGTAAACCCACCAACATTTTCAACTTCAACGAGGTTGTCAATATTTCCAGTATTACTCCTGGAACCGCTGTCAGCCAAGAAATATGGCTGTGCACCAATAGTTAACGCGCCAGTAAAAAACCCATCTTTAAAACCAAAACTTGAACTTCCTAGATCAATGGTGTCATCGACACCAGATCCTGAACTATTAACAGGAAGCAATGCGCTACCATAATTCACATTTCGCCAATTCTCCATGGCTTTTGTAGCGTCAAGCGGGTCGCCATTATTAATATTATTGAACGTCATTCTTTATACCTTCTCGCATTTTATAGTTGTTTTCCAGTTGTCAAGATCAGATGATACCCCAGTGACAAGGGACTCTGCGGCGGAGTCGATAATTAGCCCGGCGCGTGCAGCAGATCCGACAACATCACCCCAAACACCATACCCCCAACGGGCAACATCCTCTGGGTATACGCCAGGTATTGATATGTTTATCAAATCCATTACGTTGATATTATTTAACATCATTTTACAGCTAAACGTCAAACTTTCTCTTGGGTTCTCCCAGTATGCAAGCAGTGCATCAAGTAACGCCTGCCTATCAGAAGATGACAAAATTGAAACGTCAACCTCTGACGTTTTATTTAAATACTTTTCACGAAGTTTGTCATTTGAGCTTTGAGCAAATATTGGCGGAGAAGATGTATAGTCATTCCATCTCAAAACTACACGCTTTGCGCCTTCGTCGTCGTAGCTGTCAATGGTGTAAATGTCTGGGTCTGATGTCCCAGACCCTTTGAAAACTCGCTTAGAAGTGCCTACCGGCGTGCGCGGTATAAATTTAAAGGACTGCCCGTTTCCTTCGCTACCGATTATCTCACCGACCAAAACGGGTACTGAGTTGCTTAGGAAAGCCAGCCTTTGGATTACTTGCCAGTAATCCCCCTCTAACGCCGAAGGGTCCGCTATCTCGCCGTCAAGTGCCGGGGTGTTCGTGTCAAGATAAATGAAATCAGAAACTTTTGATAGCCCAAATATCCCAGAAATTAACGTAGAGATATCAGTAGGCGTCGCACTATATGACCTATCTGATATCGGGTAGTTTTTCAGTACGTAAAGATAGCTCATGGTGTTTATCACGGCAACACGGTCCTCAGATGTGCGAACCGACTCTATAAGGCCCTCAAACATTGTGCAGCCGCCCTGCTCTTCTCCGTCTGAGTCAAGGTATCCGGCCTCTATTTTTATTCGTGTAAACTTACGCGTCAAGAAAACGTCGTCTGGGAAAAACAATGACGTACTTGATCGCTCGTTATTCCATAGTCCGGTGTCGTTCCTTATCTTTATAGTAACGCTGGAAATATCAAACGTAGACTGATCAGTCGATGGGTCGGAGTCAATCTCATACGTGACAATGCCCCACTCTATGACCTGATCCTCGCCGTCTATCGTGTCGACGCGTTGCCAGTCTGATTCGTAATCGCCAGACGTTAGCTTTCTTTTGATCCACAAACGGCGAAAAGGCCGGTGGATGTTGCTATCAATCTGCTCCTCTGCGCTCACGTCTCCTGCAACTCCATGGCCAACGACTGATTTAATTCTAGTATGTTGGATTTTAGGTTTGGTGAAAAATCATTAACGTAGTTAACTTGATAGATGTCTTGCAATCTAAAACCGACATCAACGCCTTCATACTCACCGCCGCTTGGGTAGATATAAAAAACATCGCCAAGCTCTTTTAGCGTCAAGAAAAGATCAATATCAGAATATGAAGCGTCGGAAAATGTAATTTTTATTTTAGACTTTTTCCCAAAAAAAACGTAAACATTACCGCCGTTAGCTGTCTCATGTATTACAGATCTCTCATTTTGAGATATCACGAACGATGATGGCCTACGCGATGGAGTGCCGATCAAATCGAACGCCATTATTTCGCCTACATATTTTTGAGCGTCTGCGACAATTGTTGTCTCGAATGTAAACTGCAATCTTGACGTAGAAACTTGAGCGAAGCTAAAAAAACTTGTCGCCGCTGAGTTGCCACTGAGTGAAATTGCTGGCGAAAAGTCAACGTATGAAGCCCCGTTCCAATACTTGACGTTACCACTTTTTATGTTGTGATTATCCATCATGATGGCACTTATATTTTTGGCCACGTCACCTGTAAACGTTATCTGCCACACTTCATCCGTAACATCATCAGACCCTACAGACGTCAATTTGGTGTTTCTTTTTCGGTCAAAAATGGCAGATGTTGAGATTGAAGGCGCAGATGTCATGACAAATGTGCTGCCACTATTTATCCTATTCTTTGTGTGAAATGAAAATGTTGGTGTTGCCATAATGTTACTTTCTAGGTGTCAGCTCGCCAGTTCTTAGCATCTCGGTTTGTTTCTTGTAAACGCCTTTTGCCAACGTTGTCATGCCGTCAGAGTCCAAGATTATCACGCGAAGAATTGCCTGGCCACCACCCAAAACTTCCTGTGACCGTGGATCGTCTAATGGTATTACAGCTTCGGCGCGCCCGCCCTCTCCGATTGTTGCCTGAACCCCGCCGGATTGAGGCATTACGATGCCGCCCTCTGCAAGTTTGATCGGGGATATAATGGACCTGGCACCGGATGTTATCGCTCCCGCGGCGGCTATTGCGGCATAACCCAACGGGTCAGTAAACATTGACGCCATTAGCTTACCTATCCCCATTTGAAGTAGTTTTCCAGCCTCAATGTCTATCGCAGCCAATGCCTCGCGTTTGTAAAACTCAAGGATTCCCTCCGAAACGGCCTCTTGTATAGAAAGTTGACCCTCTCCCAATTTGGCGAATGCATCCAAAAACATTGATTGCTGCAACTTTTTCTTTGCGTCAAGCTCAACCATCCTCTGCGTTTCTAAATCGTAACCTCTTTTCCTTATAGCATCTATAGCGTCTTGAGTCAGACCCTCTTGCTCAAGCAGCCTTTCATTGTGCGCAATCTCTTCTTCAAGCGTGATTTGATTGAGTGCTTTTTTACGTTCAATTTCTTGAGCGTCTTTTTCGAGAAATATTTTCTCGGCATCCTGTTTTATTTTGAGTGCTTTTGCGGCTTCTCTGTCTATTTCGCGCTGCGCTTTTTCTTCTTTGCGTTGTTTTTCTTCTTCTTCTTTCTGTTTTTCTAAATCAGCCGCCGCCTTTTTATCAGATTCTACCTGAGCCAACCTGTCTTTTTTATCCTGAACCTCTTTGTCTTCAAGTGCTTTTTTTTCTGCGAGTGCTTTTTTCTTGTCCGCTATCTCCTTTTCCTCAGCGTCGGCTTTTTTCTTATTTAGTTCATAGATCGCTTTTTTTAGTGCTTCAATAGATTTTTTGTCTGATTCTACGTCAAAAAATGGCTTTACCTCTTCTTTATTGAACTTTCCGAGAGCGTACCTCATGCCATACATAACACTATTAACGGCCTCTTTTACGGCAATCAAGCTCTTTGTTACGCTAACCCTCATTTCAAGGAAAGCTATTTTTATGCTGTCCATATTTCTATAGACAGCCGTCCCAAGAAGCGTCACGCCGCCAATCAAAAGACCCATTCCTGTACTTCCAGCAAGTGCTATGAGTGCTATCTTCGCACCGCCAACGGCAAGCGCAAAGAGTCCGAATGCAGTTACCATGCCCATGACGCCAGTTGTTACGGCGGCAGATATTGAAATAAACGTTTTTGATGCTGGTGAAAGATTGTTTACCGCTTCAACTAACCAACGTAATGCATTAACTATAGTATTAATGGGCTTAAGCAATGGCTGTCCCATAGCAATGGCCAAAACACCTATTTGGTCCTTAAGGTTAGAAATAGCCCCGCCGGTTGTTTCAGACTGGGCTTTCATCATGTCATGGAATCGGTACCCATCGGACGTCATTAATTCAAACGCTTTTCTAACGTCTTCCGCTGATATCTTTGATTGCTCACTCAACTTTCTAACCTGAGTTACAGACACCCCCAAAACTTTAGACAAAAACTGATCGATCGGAACGGTTGCATCTCTTATCTGCTTAAGATCTCCACCCATAGCCCGCCCGGCGGCCTGAATGTCAGAATACCCTCGGACGATC
>Ga0222714_10000837_pt1 | contig 35065 bp, 26 predicted proteins | sample C33_3DmetaG_FD_165048 | JGI IMG/M metagenome (GOLD analysis project Ga0222714, IMG submission 165048) | Estuarine water microbial communities from San Francisco Bay, California, United States - C33_3D | ecosystem: Environmental > Aquatic > Marine > Unclassified | place: USA: California... | reverse complement strand
AGAACACCTTCGTCATCTCCAAGACGTCCAACGTCGGCATCGGGACGACCAACCCAGTGAAACCCCTTCACGTCGTGGGAAACGCGTGGATCACCAACGACACCTCCATCGGAGGGATTGTGATACAAGGAGATGGTTTAACCACGACAAGTTCATATCTATCTGACACATCACCAGGATTTACCACAGACGGATTTATTTATTCAAACGCGGTCGTAAATTCTAGACAAACTGGTGACAAACCTGCTGCAATCGTTTTTGGAAATGGCAATATATATGGAAGTAATCAGATTTCACTCGTGATTAGAGGTGAAAAATATTTGTATGCAAACGACGATGGGGTCGAAATTTCAAATCTCACAGCTACCAATTATATAACTGTCCCTGAATCAGGGACATCAACTGCGTCGATAACAATTTTGCCACGGACAAGTAATAGTTCTAGTGCGATAGAGATTTATCAAAATGGTACGCCGGCAGTTCGCACATCAAGACTCCAATACAATGGTGACGCGGACTTCAGAACGATTACAGTTTCAAACATTGAAGGTGGTTCGCCGCTGACCATCAACGTCGGCACGGACACCGTAACCGTCCTGTCGAACATGAACATGGCGGATGGAACTATTTTGTCCGCGACCACGATACAATGCGCCACACTTACCACTGAACCTGGTGTCAATTCAAATTTATTAGCTTCAAACATTGTTGCTTCAAATCTCGTTCAGGGATCTATTGTGTCTGCGACCGGATCTATTACAGCAGACTCCTTGACCGCTACAAGTGGTAATTTCACGGGAACACTTAGTGCTGCTACAATAGTCAATACCGAACTTCAACAAGCCTCCACGGATATTAATGCTCTCGAAACCAAGACGACGGACATCTCCTACGCTGGTGGGACTACCACGATCGCAAATACCCTCAGTGCTGGAACCATTATCAACCCTGAACTTCAAGCGGCATCTGCGGATGTTGATGCTCTGGAAACCAAGACGCAGAACATCACGAGCAGTGGTGCGAATCAAACCACGATTTCAGGAACACTTAGTGCTGCTACAATAGTCAATACCGAACTTCAACAAGCCTCCACGGATATTGATGCTCTGGAAACCAAGACCTCACAAATCTCCTACGCTGGTGGGACTACCACGATCGCAAATAAGACCGCAGTGTATATGGACTTTTTGAAACTCGCCAATTTGGAGACAAATAATTTACCACCATCGAGCACTGACTATGTGAATCTGGGGTGGGATAGGAACATTGGGACGCAAGGAGAACGACCAGCCTTCTTCTATCAAGATCCCGATCCTGGTGGTGGGATCGCTTATTTGATAGACACACAGAACGCAGGGTATTTAGACGGCTATTCGTTCCCGACCAGCGTGATCCCCAACCTCGATGCTTCTAAGATTAACTCTGGAACTTTGGCGACCGATCGTATCCCATTAACCCTCAATAATGGGACAACAGTAGCGGGATCTTTGAGCATCAGTACCGGTGTGATCATCACATCCTCGGGGAAAGTTGCGATTGTGAATACTGCCCCATCCAGTCAAGGGGCCGAAGCTATTGCGATAGGTTATCTCGCCGGGCAGAATCAAGGGGCCGAAGCTATTGCGATTGGGAGTACAGCCGGACGAACCAGTCAAGCGCTTGAAGCTATTGCGATAGGGTCAGGGGCGGGTTCGTCGAGTCAAGCGACCGAAGCTATTGCGATTGGGACATTAGCCGCGCAGTCGTCCCAAGGGGCGGAATCTATTGCAATTGGGAATCTCGCCGGACGAAGCTTTCAACACGCTAACTCAATAGTATTGAACAGTTCCGGAGCCAATTTAAATACGGCCGCGGGAAGTTCTTGTTACATAAGATCAATTCGCCCCGCAGCGAATAGTCAATACTTGAAATATAGTACTAGCTCATGGGAAGTGACGTACGACTCAACATCCGACAGGCGCATGAAGCGGAACATTCAACTTGCGTCCACTTCTGCGGTCGACGAGATATCAAAATTGAAAGTATATACGTTTGAGCAAAAGGACTATGATATTCATCCAGAGAACGCCGAAACCGTATGGACACCCAGTGTCGGTCTCATTTCACAGGAAGTATACAAGAATGCACCTTCGATGAGACATGCGATTCACATTCCCAAAGATGCGGGCGACATCGATTCATTTGTTCCTCCAGAAGATCCAAATGACCCTACGGTCGATTGGAGTGTCTGGGGAACGGAAGTAGCTTCTTTAGATTACATGGAATTGGTGCCTCACGCTATGAAGGCAATCCAGGAACTCAATAAAGAGATTATTAATTTAAAAACTAGAATCACTGAATTGGAAAATGCGAGTGCTTCTGGTTAGTAACGCGTCCCCGTTTGAAAAAGTTTACAAGGGTGAACTAACTACAACGAGTAAAGTCCGAAATGTCATATGAAACTGTAGCAAGGAAAATCACAGATCATCTTGAAAGTCTGTAAGACCCTCCTTGAACTTTGCATAGATTAGATCGTAAATATTTCCAGTCGGAGCTTCATCATATTTCAACATAATAGGTTTGGTTTCGATACATGCTTTTTTATTTAGATATGACTCTTTTGAAACATAGATGTTAAAATTTGCACTTACATCGTATTCAGCTTTGTCGTATTCCTCTAGCTGAGGAGGAGTGTCATTGTTGTAGCGCAAAACTTTCCTCTCCACAATTTTGTATATGTTTAAAGATTTATTGTCTAGACGTGCGTAGTAACTATTGACACTCATGTCGTTGTTAAGATAATAAGGCTCATTCACGGTAATTCCCATATTTGTAATATTGTGTGATTTTAATTTAAACCAAAACGCGCAAAAAAATGTCACTGGTGCAGTGACCCACGTCAGTAGAGTGAATAAATCTTTCCTAGTCAACTAGTAAAAACGTAAATGACTTGGGTTTTGTGATGGAGCGTGCAAAGAAAATTCACGAAAAAACTTCCTAATCAATTATTAGAAAACCGACATGGCATCGGATCCAACCCATGCGCTCGAGGTATACGGGCAAGTATTCGTCGAAGGCACGGAAGGGGGCAGGCGGAGTCAGCAGGTCCCTTTTGAAATATATAGTGACTACACAAAAGATAAAACGGACAATAATTTTGAAACACAATTAAAATTGTCTTCGAAATCAGTGTCTGGTGCAGAAACATCCATAAGCATGCAGATGGATTATCAAGATGGCAAAACATTTTACATGTCTCGAAATGGGGCCAGAGATTTTGGTCTGGACAGCGACAGAAATGCATCTTTCAACGGTGAGACGGATTTCGGTGTTTCCAATATTTATTCTGCAAATTCGGATATATCAAAATACATTGGTAAAATTATAAATTTAAATGGGAGTACCGTCACGATTGAACAATTTGTTGCTGGTGTGAATAGATCATTTATAATTGATACAAACGGTCGTCTTTATGGTGCCGGTGACAATGAATATGGACAATTGGGACTTGGTTTTAATTCTTCAATTGTTCAAACTTATACATATTGTCCACTTGATTCAATTGCAAATTCTAAAGTGGTCAAGGTTTCAAGTAGTATTGTAAACACTGTAATAATTAGTGAGGACGGAAGCGTATGGACAACTGGCGGAAATCGTTATGGTCAACTTGGGAATGGAACAGATGATGGAATCAACGCAGTTAATGCAATCAACACATTTACTGCAGCAGTGGGTGCTGGTACGTCAGGTGTGATTGATGTTTCTACTGGGCCAGAATGGGCAATTATTCTCAAAGATGATGGAAGTGTATGGGGATGTGGAGTAAGTAATTACGGTCAACTCGGACTTGGGTCATATCGTGTTTGTTCGACATATACTGCCGCAGTGGGTGCAGGTACGTCTGGGGTTACGCAAATTTCTGCTGGGCCACTTTATACAATGATTCTCAAAGATGATGGAAGTGTATGGGGAAGTGGATACAATCGTGGACAACTTGGTTTTGCGTCACCGTCAGAAGTAAACACATTCACCGCCGCGGTGGGTGCAGGTACGTCTGGGGTTACGCAAGTTTCTGCCGGTGCCAATCATACAATGATTCTCAAAAATAACGGAAGTGTATGGGGTTGTGGTAATAATTCGTTTGGTGAGCTTGGTTTAGGTAATCAGAGTGGAATTATAAACACATTTTCCGCCTCAATTGGTGCCGGGGCATCCGATGTGACGAAGGTTTCTGCTGGGTCAGGTCATACAATGATTCTCAAAGATGATGGAAGTGTATGGGGATGTGGTAGTAATGGTTTCGGAGAACTTGGTTTAGGTTATGGTAATGACAATATAGTAACCTCATTTACTGCTGCGGTGGGTGCAGGTACGTCTGGTGTAATTGATATCACAACATCTAATTATAATACTAGATTTTCAGGAATTCTAAAAGATAACAAAATTTACGGTGCCGGATATCCTCCTTGTGTTGGTTATGCGGGTGGTGGGAGTTACACATCTTTTACGGACCCGAATAATTATGAATTAGTGGATAATTCTGAAATTTTAATTAATAGTGGAACTAATTCTATGACATTCGAGTCAAATGTTAATATTATATCTACGTCAGGTATAGGTCCAAATGGAAAAGTTTCGGTTGAATATAGTTCGTCAGGAAAGGCATATTTAAATTTAAATAAAGTCCAAGATTTATTTACTGATGAGAATTACAATGTATTTTTTTCAAATAAAAAACTACAGTTTATTGATGGAATAATGTCAATAAATTCCGGAGCCACCGTATCTACATCTGGAGGTTACTCACCATTCACGGGAATGCACTATGGAATTTCAACAAGTTCGGTTGAATCTGGAATGATTGTATCTATAAATTCAGAAATAAAACCAAAAATAAATTCAATAAATGAAGTAATTCCTCATGTTAAAAAAAGTGATCTGGACAATGATCCCAACGTATATGGCGTGTCTACGGGCGGGTCATATTTTAATGCTGTGGGCGAAGGTGGTATTTGGGTATGTGATATAGGAGGTACATTATCATCTGGAGATTACATCTCTTCTTCATCACTATCGGGATATGGGAAAAGACAGGATTCTGAATTTATGACAAATTACACAGTAGGAAAAATTTTAGGAAATTGTAATTTTACGGGAGATAATATAAGATATCTTTCAGTAACGGATGATAATTCGTTAACTATAATTGACAGATCACAATATCTGACCGAAACGGATTCTGTATACAGAGCGAAAATGGTGGGGTGCACGTATCATTGTGGATAATAAATTTCTCATTAATATTTAGTATGTCATATTTAGGCATTGGTAATGAAACACCAAATCATCCCGTTGAAATTAATGGAGATCTTTTCATTAGCAATGTTTCCATTCCCTTTGAAATATATAGTGACTATACAGGTGAGGGTTCTCTTACTGATTCTAGACAAATTAGACTACGCGTAACGCCATCGGAAACAATTACTTCTAATTCTCATATCGACATGGGAATTGATAATACCACATCTGACTTTTTTATAAGTAATCCTGTCTTCGATAGTACAATTTCTGGAAACAAAAATTCATTTAAAATAAATTCACAAGGTGACGTTACTTTTCTAAGTTCAAACGTAACGTGCGAAAATAACATATCATCAGAACAAATATATTTGCACACTTTATCAATAGATTTAGTCAAAAATGATATAGATTTATTGGGAAATAAAATAAAAATAAATGGAACACTTTCAGCTGAAGCGACTGCTGTAATACCAGCTGATATAAAAGCTAATTATTTAGGCAGTGCAATGTTGTCTACATATGGTGATATATATGCAACTGGTTTTTTGGTTAATAATCCTTCAACATTCACAAAAGTTGTCCCAGCCTCGGAAGATGACAAATTTGTTAAAATAGCTAAAAGTGCAAAAAGTATATTTGCCATAAAAACAGACGGAACATTATGGGGCATGACGACTATTAACCAAGCTTCGCATTTAGGTATTGGAACATCTATTAACCCATATTTTGGTCAGCTTGTACAATGTTCAACTACATATTCAATGCCTATAACTAATGTAGTAGATGTAAGAGTTGGTAATGATACAGTTACATTAGAAGATTATACTATAGTATTGAAAGATGATGGTAGCGTTTGGGGTTGTGGACCCAATGATGATGGTCAGTTTGGGAACGATACAACATCAATTACATACTTTTTTACTCCATCTATAGGAGCTGGATCGGAAAACGTTTCAAACATAACTACACAAAACGCTAGTACAATGATAATAAAAAACGATGGAAGTGTTTGGGGAACTGGGCGGAATAATAATGGTGAATTGGGTATTGGTGATTCGAACGGCAGAACAACTTTTACACAAGCATTAGAATCCGGTTCTATTCCTGTGAGCAATGCACAACAAATTGAGCTTACCTGGTCAAATTCCTTTTTATTAAAAACTAATAATAATTTATATTATACATCTTCAAATGAATTTACACAAATGAGCGGAACCACAAGTACAAACGTTTCTTCTATTGTACCAAGTACTAGTCGTACTCAATTAGGAATAATACGAAATGGCGCGGTATACCTTTTAGAATCTGGTTATGCTACCTGGTTTGCACTACCTGGCGAAGGTAGTTCTGATGTTGAACTCGCGAGTATCGATGGATTATACCCCTATGACTACTCTGTATCTGTTATGATTATAAAAAACGATATTTTATTTGGTTGGGGGTTACAGTCAAACTATAATATGGGTATAACAGCATTAGGTCCTGGTACAAATAGCACAAGTGTATTTTTAGATGTACCGTTGGATACACCTGAAACCAGAACTAACATAAATCTTTCAGTGACAGATGTAAACTATGGCACAAAAATATATCCAGGTATTACAATAGGTGATCAAATATTGAGAAGTTCTGGTTACGGAATATTTCTAGGTGACAACCAAAACTATGTATCTTTAGATAGTAGCGGCGTATTAGAAGCAGATGCTTTTATTTCATTCACTGGCGCACACATAGGTAATAAATCCAATTATATAGAACCTGGAATGATAGTCTCGGTGGATCCTTCGATAAAACTTTGTATCAATTCAGTAAACAGTGTAGTACCTTATATAAAAAAAAGTAATATAAACAACGATGAAAATGTATGTGGTGTATGTAGCGATGAATTATATTTTAACGGAGTAGGTGAAGGAGCCGTGTGGGTATGTGATGCGGGAGGTGCATTTTCTTCAGGAGATTATATTACTTCCTGTTATATTTCAGGTTATGGTAAAAAACAAGAGGATATATACATGCAAAATTATACTGTGGGCAAAATTTTAGAAAATTGTGACTTTACTGGAAGTGGTGTTAGGTATCTTTCAATATCAGACGATAATTCTGTGACAATAATAGATGAATCTCAATATCTTGCAGAAACAAGGTCCGTATACAAAGCACAACTCGTGGCATGTACGTACCACTGTGGATAATAAAATGTTTTTGAATTTTAGTAATGTCATACATTGGAATAGGTACTAATAAACCTAACCATTCACTTGAAATAGAAGGAAATATGTTAGTAAGTAACATTGAATTGGGAACAACAAGTCAAGGAGTTCCATTTGAAATATATAGTAACTATTCCAATAAAGGATTTCTTACAAATTCAAGACAACTTAGACTTCGCGCAAACCCACGATTTACACCCGATGACACGTCCCATGTCAATATGGGCATAGATAATGTCACTGGAAATACATTTATTATAAATGAACCTGTATTTAATAGTGTAATTTCCGGAAACAGAACATTCCAAATTGACAATCAAGGTTCTACCACTTTATTATTGAACAACGTAAATGCAATAATTACTACCACAGACATGCTTAAAATCACAAATGGGTTAGATATACCAAGTATTGGTAATTACATTCAAGTACTTGATAAAAATAATGTTAAAAAAAATATAAAAATAGATAAATTATCCAGTTTGAATAATTCAACATTAATATTAAGTGACGAGGGTGCGGTATATGGTGCGGGAAGTAATTTTGCTGGTCAATTGGGGTTAGGATATGAGAGCACAATTGAACCAATATTTAAAGCATGCATAGGAAAGGCATCTTCAAATGTAACTCAGATATCACAAGGGTTTTTTCATAGTATGATTATAAGGGACGATTCAAGTTTATGGGCAACGGGAAAGAATGCTACATATCAATTCGGGAATGGAACAACATTGTCTTATAGTTCATTTATATCTATAACAGATAATGTAGCGCAAGTAAGAGCTTCGGATCTTTATACAATGATAATAAAAAATGACGGAAGTGTATGGGGTGCTGGAGATAATCAGGCCGGACAACTTGGAATTGGGTTTGCGAGTTCATATGTGACAACGTTCACAAAGGCTCTTGGTGCAGTATCAAGCGGAGTTGTTGACATTTCTGTCGGATGGCTTGACATCGGGTTCGACAGTAGACATTCTGCAATAGTAAAAGATGATGGGACTGTATGGTGTTGTGGAGTAAATAATTACAATCAATTGGGTATTGGATATTTACCGATTGTCACAACTTTTACGCAGGCATTGGAAACTGGTTCTATTACAGTCAGTAATGCAAAACGTGTTTCTGTGGGGACAACTTTTACACTAATTTTAAAAAATGACGGAAGTGTTTGGGGAACTGGAGATAATTATTCGGCTTACGGCGGCGAACAGGTTTACGGGAGAATATTCCATCCTGCGGTAGGAGCTGGAACTTCTGGTGTAGAAAAAATATTAGCAGGAAATGATTATTCCTTAATTTTAAAATCGGATGGCAGTGTTTGGGGAAGTGGTGTAAATAATGTTGGACAGTTAGGCCTTGGTACAATCACATACGTAGATACTTTTACACAGGCTTTGGGTCTATCATCAAATGTAATAGACATTTCAGCTACATTTTGGCCAGCGCAGGTTTTAGATAGCTACACAATTATTTTGAAAAACGATGGAAGTGTTTGGGGGAGTGGAAATAATTTTAGAGGTCAATTTGGTATTGGTTTATCACAAGTGACACAGACCACGACTATTTTTACCGAACTTGGATATTCACAAAATATAAGTATTGAAACAAGTAATGTTATATCTTCAAATTTTACTAAAGATTTTAATTTATATTATAAAGAATATAAAAATCAATCTCCTGATAATATACAAATTAAAGCACTAGCCGGAACGTTTAATTCTTATTTCCTCGTCGATCAAAACGACAGACTTTATGCCAGAGGCGTAAATCAGTATGGTAAACTTGGTCTAGGTGGTATTTTAACCGCAACTGATTGGATATATGTAACAGATAATATAAAACAAGTTTCCGCCGGACAAGCTCACTCTATGATTATAAAAAATAATGGAAGTGTATGGGGAACTGGTATAAACAATTTTGGTGAATTAGCAAACGTAAGTATACCTGCCTCTGGTGGGTCTTATACAAGTTCAGTAACTACGTTTACTGCGTGCACAGGTGCAGGTACATCTGGAGTTACGCAAGTGTCAGCTGGGAACAATATTACTATGATTGTTAAAGAGGATGGAAGTGTATGGGGTTCTGGATACAATAGTTATGGACAACTTGGTATTGGAACCACCTCGTCCCAAGTACTAACTTTCACAGCCGCGATAGGAGCCGGAACTTCCGATGTTTCAAATGTTTCATCTGGACATGTTTCTACACTAATATTGAAAAACGACGGGAGTGTTTGGGGAGCTGGTAGGAATGATTATGGAGAGCTTGGTATTGGAAATACAAGTGACAGAACTACATTCACGGCCGCGATAGGAGCCGGAACTTCCGGCGTTTCACAAATTTCATTGAATATAAATGGCAGTCCTTTTTGGTATCAGTTTTCATTAATTTTAAAAACAGATGGTAGCGTTTGGGGAAGTGGTGTAAATGATTTTGGACAGTTAGGAAACGGTACATTCGACAATGCTTTAACGTTCACTTCAATAGAACCGGCAAGGAATGACATAGTTAAAATACTGGCTGGAGGAGATAGTCACGCAACAATACAAAAAAATGATGGAACATTATTAGGTGCCGGAAAAAATTATTTTGACCCATATGCTACAACAGATGTATTCACGCCATTCATAAACACCAGTGTTATTAATTTTACAGACTACACCTACATATTATACTCGGATACCAATCACGATGTATTTCGGACAGTGCCTGGTTCTGGAATTATTTCGAACTATAATTTTAATCCTTATCAGTATAAAAATATACTTGCGATTTCTGATGGACTCATAAGTTTAAAAAATGACACCACAAGTGAAGGTTTGATAGGTCAAGATCAAGGAATAATGAAATTAGGCGTAGCCGTGGCGACACAATCAAGTAATACTTTTGTTACTATAAATAGTTCCGGAACCGTAAGCGCGACTTCATACATACCATTTACCGGAAAACACGGAGGATATATTTCCAAAACACCAGAAAAAGGCATGATTGTTTCAATAATTGATTCTATTGATCAAAATGTAATTGATATAAACAATGTCGAAACATGGGTAAAAGAAAGTCGCATTCACAAGGACCCAAATGTTTTTGGTGTGTCCGATGGCGAAAAATTATTCAATTCCATCGGCGAAGGTGCCATATGGGTTTGTGATGCCAACGGTCCTTTTACCAGTGGAGATTATATAGTTTCATCTACACTAACAGGATACGGAATCCGTCAAGACGGAACGCGCAAGGCGAATTACACCGTGGCAAAGATTCTTCAGGATTGCGTCTTCGAAGATCATAACACGCGATATCTTTCCATGTCCGAAGAAAACTCGTTGAGCACAATTTCCAAAGAACAGTATCTCACAGATACGGGTAATGTATACAAAGCATCCTTCGTGGGATGTACATATCATTGCGGTTAAAGAATTACTATTTTATTTTCAATTAAACGATATAGACGCACTTCAGTAAATGCACATCCTGTTGTCGAGTAATGGTACGCCATTTTTTGGTGCAAAGGGAGGTTATCCTAGTCAATTGAAGCACCTTATCAAGATGTTTAACGAGAGGGGTCACACCGTGACGATGATACTTTGGGGTCTATGTGGCGTAAAGCATGTTGGAGTACTGTCATTCAGGGACTTGGTGAACAACAACATTCTTCCAAACGAAACCCGCGACCCGTGGTCTCAAGGTCTTCTCGATAATCCCATGGTAAACTTTATTCTAGGGCCATATGAAAAATTTCCTTGTGCAATCAAAATTTCAGATATCAACGAATTCATCAAGAGGACCACCGCGGATGCTATTTTCTTCCTACAGGACATATTTTTACTGGAATCAAATACACCGGAAAATATTTCATGTCCATCCTATTTGTGGTTTCCGTTGCACTACGAGCCGATCGATATGCCTACCGTAGCGGCTCTAGGAAAGATCAAGCACATTATTTCACTGTGTCCGTCGACGCGCGAAAGAGTTCAGCGTCAGATGGGAAGGGACACCTACGTAGTTCCTCACGTGATTGAATTCAATACTCCCCTCCCTCCGACGGACACGAAATCTAAAATCAGAAAGGACTTTAATATCGATGAGACCAAGTACGTGATATGCACCTTAGCAGGAAACTACGAGCAGAGTGGGAGAAAATCACTGGACACGACACTGTTGGCATTCAAGGAGTTTCATGAAAAACATCCGGAATCATTGTTGTGGGTGCACGCGCCTACGCTCAATCACGCGCGAGTGTATGACGTCCCATTGCTAGTGAAGACGCTAGGAATACCAAACCACGCTATAAAATTTACAGAGAATACGCTGGACGAGACAACGCTTCAAAAAATGTACAAGTGCTCCGACATGTACTTGTGTGGTTCGTGTTCAGAGGGATTTGGAATTCCACAGCTCGAAGCGCAATACTATGGGTTGCCCGTGGTTACCACGAAATTTGGCGCCATGCACGACTATTGTTGGTATGGCGTGTCGGTGCCACCCATCCAGCGACACTTCAATCACATGCAAAGTGCTTGGTGGGTCAAGCCAAGTGTGATCGGAACTATTGAAGGAATGGAGAAGGTCTACAATGATGATCTGGAAACGACATCGGAATGGGTTCAGAGTGAAGTGAGATCCAAGATGAGCTACGATACTGTAAAGAATAAAATTCTCGAAATTATTGAGAAAAAATAAAGGTTTGTGATATTAGAATATGGTTCAGACTCCATTCAAAGCAGTGTTTACCAAACATACCAACTTCGTCACACAAAGTTTTGATACAATATCACAAAATATAAATTTTGGATCAAACAAAAGATTTTTGATACCACGTCACGGTGACTTTTTAACACGCATGTATCTTTTGCTAGACTACGAAAGTACAAAAAGCGCATCTGTAAATCAGGCACACGCCATGATTGATTACGTATCCTTGATAATTGGTGGGACGACCATTCAACAAGAATCCGGAGAAACGCTAAATCTTCGCCTGAATGTGAGTGAAGTGGAAGATAAAACATTTTCAATCGTACAACTTTATCGGATGTTGGGGGGAGGACCCGATTTCCCTTTCACCGATACGGTTCAGTATCCTAGAACATACCGTATGCAAATTCCACTTGATTTTTGGTTTCATGGGAAAATAAATCTAGCACTTCCACTTTTTGCACTAAGATACCAAGAAGTGGAAGTCGAAGTTGGAATCCGAGATTCCGAACGATGGGGCTGCGTAGATTCGGGTATTAAGAACATAAAGACAACTCTGCGAGTAGAATATGGTTATGTCCCCGAGGAAATTATGATTTCGCTATCTAAAAAACCGTTTATTTTACCTATTGAGCAATTTCAATACTATTCAAATAAATATACGAACGATAATGTAATTACAATCGAACCTACATTTATAAATCCTATAAAATCATTATTTTTAATTTTCAAAAATAAAGAAACGGAAGTGACTGCGCCATTTGATTATAGTCGTGAAATAGCCATACAAAAAAGTGTAAATGAAAATGATTTCTTGAACTGGTTTGAACTTGATTTAGATGGCCAACTATTGATGCCCAAAGAGGCTGGAACATTTGAGATGTTAAGAGGATTTCAATATTATGCTCACTTTCCCGGTGCGACACAGAATATTTTGGGACCTTACGAACGATATTGTGGCTACATTTATGCACTAGCGTTGTGCAGAGATCCAATGAATCGCGCCGTGCCCAACGGTGGAATTAATTTTTCTTGTATAAAAAATCAAATTTTTAAAATATCCGCAAAAGGAAAAAATGCGGATGAAATAAATTTAAAATTGTATGCACTCAGTTCAAATTTTCTTTATATAGAAAATGGCATTGCTAAAATGACATTTCCTTACAAGAATAATTTACCACCTCGTTTTATATAATTACGGCGTTACCATCTTTAAAAAGACAATTCACGATGGTTAAATAAAATATTTTCATATTAATGCTTGACGAAGGTGACAAAGGAAATGCTAATGTATTCGAGTTTATATTTACATAGCTCGTGGAAGATACTTTGATGTTTCCGCCATCTGTCCATGGTTCAAAGCGCATAATGTATGGATCAGATAAATTTGTCGTATCGGAATAAGAAGTTGTGGGAATTCCGATGCGCACCAAATCTGTTTTGAAGTTTGAATACTGTCCTGAATTAAAACTTAAAATTGAATTAACGCTCGTGTCTAGAAAAATATTGTTATAGCTGAGATCAAAATTTTGCCCTCCTTGATTGAAAAATTCAGACCATAGTATATATCCTACCGGAGCTGCACTGTACGTAAATTCGACATACGCAGATTGAGGTCTCGGTGGTTTATACTCATAGTCTCCACTTATCACGACCAACGGTTGTTCTGAAAATGAATATCCGTAGAATGTGCCGTGGTTGTTATAATCGTGAATATATGATTGAAATTCTTGAAAAAATAATGGATTTTGAAATTCATTTCTGTTTGTTTTTCCAAGTGTATCAATTCTGGCCTGTTTGATTGGGGTGTAGTACTCCGGGTTAAACAAATCTCCTTGCTCGTATTTGAAATTCCAAAATATTGCTCTAAATGAATACAGGCTATTCAAATAATATCTGTATGATCTGTCCAGTGATGTTGGCAGTGATTCTCTTTCGGTTACTATTTTTTCAATTGGATAAGTTTGAGGAATCGACATAATAGATAGACGTTCAGTGTTTGTCAGTACAATTTCTTCTGTGATGAACAAAAAATCTGTTATATCCTCCGGGTTGGGACCAAATTGAGTAGTATCCGAAATTATACTTTGAAATGGTAAAAATTTAATAACAACCGTTATTTCTGTATTGAGTGCACACAAGGGCAAGGGAGTTTTAAATGATGTCGTGTCAACATTATTAACTGTGTAATGACTGTTAAAGAAAAATGGTATGGGAAAAAATAATACTTGATTTGTATCATACGGAGTCAAAATTTTTTGTTGATTGTATTCTTTTCCTAAATTAAACATAAGATTAAGTGTATTGGTTCTAGTTTGATTTTTAGAATGCATAGACTCGTACATTGACATCCAATCTCCTTCCAGTGATTGTATTATTTCGCCACCTATTATGAGGTCCACACGTTCGATCATGGAAACGCCAAGATTATATAAACAAGAAACGGGTTCGATGGACGTTGGGAACTTGAATTTAAGCATCAGAGCCGTGAGAAGATCACCCATTTCTTTTGGTTTGAATACGTGGCGTATCTCTTGACCCAAAAACTTAGTTTGAATGGGTTTATAGTATCTGTAGTATGGTGTCGTTTGGGTAAATGATTTATGATTGTATGTCGTGGAAGACGTTTCCTTAGAATATAGGAATGTGTCCTGCTGTCCAACCGCGCTGATGCCAGTCAATGCACCGATGCCTGTTTTTCCATGGAATCCAATTGGAGGTTCGACCATATCCCCTCTCTTAAAACATTGCTATATTTTAAAATATGTCGTATATCGGCATTGGTGTCGATAATCCAAACCATAATCTTGAAGTATCAGGTCAAGTACGCATAGAAGCTGTTGAAGGTGGCAAGAGGAGTCAAAGAGTTCCTTTTGAAATTTTAAGCGATTACATAGGAAAGAGAACACTCACCGATTCAAGGCAGCTTAGGCTTAGGGTCACGCCGTCGGAAACGACCACCTCAACCGCCCACATTGACATGGGAATAGACAATCAATACGGTAATGTGTTTTTTATAAGTCAGCCCGTATTTGATTCAACTGTTTCTGGTGATAGAATTTTTTCGATAGATAATAATTTATTATTAGAAACACCAAACTCAAATGTATTTTTTAAAAGCGCAACATGTAACGATTTTACTATTAGTGATGCATTGCGAGGCGAAGACATGCGAATATCTTTTATTGATGATGTTGTAAATAGAGATGTAGGTTCCAATCTTGTATCAATAAATGGAATTATGTCTAATCCATCAATAGATAATGATAATATCGTATTAGAATTATTTAATGAAAAAAATGCTTCAAGTAGTTTTAATGTTTCACATAAAATTGACAATGATATAATAAGCAATTTTTATATTAATTATACTTCCAACGTGATTTATTTAGGTGATAAAATAATAATAGATAGTGCTGGTGATGTTACGGCAAGTGGATATAATTCTTTCACCGGTGCCCATAAAGGAATACACGACGATATTATAGAATCGGGTAAGATAGTGTCAGTTGACTCTAGTAAAAAATTACAAGAGTTAAGTATAAATCAAGCAACACCTCATATAAAACCTTCAGATGTACCAATGGATCCATGTGTTTTTGGTGTATCGTCTGGTAACAATTATTACAATGCCATCGGTGATGGTTCGATATGGGTATCTGATATAAATGGGACGTTCACGGCAGGTGACTATATAACATCTTCAAATCTATCTGGATATGGACAAAAACAAAATGATAAATGTATGAAAAATTATACGGTTGGTAAAATATTACAAAATTGTGATTTTGAAAATGGTGATATACGTTATTTATCTATAACAACAGATAATATACTTGCAACGATAACTAAAGAACAATACAATGAGAATTCATATAGAGCACAAATTGTCGCATGTACGTATCATTGTGGATAATAAAAATATTACTAAAAATTAAGAATGTCGGGATTCATAGACGGACAAGTATTAATAAGTAATTTGGAACAAGGTTCGACATCACAAGGCGTTCCATTTGAAATTTATAGTGATTATACTGGAAAGGGTTCAATAACAAATTCAAGACAAATGAGATTATCAGTCAGTCCATCAGAAACATTGTCTTCCAAATCCTACGTTGATATGGGAATTGACAATCAGCATGGGAATGTTTTTTTTATAACAAATCCGGTTTTTCATCCTTCCACTACAGGAGATAGAGTTTTTACAATAGACGAAAATAGAAATATAAAAACATTACATACAATTTCAATAGAAAATGAGTTTAATATAAATAATGGATATATAAATGATTTGGTAGTTAAGAACCATTTTCCGGTAGTACCCAAATCCGAATTTGTTAGAAATGGAAATGTATTGAAATATGAAACATCTTCCGGTGTCAACACAATATCAATGGCGAATGTAGTGACTGGTAGAAATCATGCCATGGCTGTAGATTATGATGGAAAATTTTATGTAACGGGTTCTAATCAATTTGGTCAGCTTGGAATAGACAACGATAATACAGATTTAAATACATTTACAAACATACCGGAATTTGATAATCCTCAACTATATGCTTGTGTCGGTTACTCTTCTTTTGTATATAAAAGTAATGTTTTATATGCTTGCGGCTACAATAATTATACACAGCTTGGTTTGGGCGTGGCTGCCGGGACAGCCACTTATACAACTTTTCAATCGATTACTGACACGATAAGTGGTAATGTTGCTGCATTATATTCAAGTTCTGTTGACACCCAAACTTCACATATTCTTGGAACTGATGGTAATATATATCGAGCGGGTAGATTGCCCGGCGGGTTGCCGTTATGGAATTTTACTAAATATGTAGAAACGGATAACGTTTCTGATATGGCTTTAGGTAGCTTGCATCAATTAATTCTAAAAAATGATGGAACTGTTTATGGAATGGGATGGTCAAGTAGTTATCAACTTGGATACAAAACACCACTTGTTGAAGACCAACCATTTCAACAACTTGGATACTATACCCCTATAAGTATAGATGTTCAGTTGCCATTATCTGTGACCGAAATCGGGGGTGGAAAGTATCATGCAATGGCTAAAACATCCGATAATTACGTTTGGATTACTGGGTCTAATCAATATGGTCAACTTGGATTAGGAGATACAAATAATAGAAATACATTTACAAAACTTGTAGATTTCCCGAATGTTACACATTTTGCTTGTGTTGGCGATAGTTCTTATATAGTTAGTGATGGTAATTTATATGCTTGCGGTCAAAATTCTGACGGACAACTTGGTATAGGAACAGTTAATTTATCAGTGACGACTTTTCAATCGGTGAGTGGTACAATTGCAAACAGTGTTACTGGTCTATTTTCTAGTCCTGCAGCAGAAAGACATGCATCTATAATTACAACAGGTGGAAAAGTTTATGCTGCTGGTTATGGTGATTACGTCGGTCTTACTAATAGCACTAGTTTTACAACATTTACAGAAGTGCCATCTGCAGTTGGACTTAATGTCACGGCTTTATCTTCGGGCTATGGACATACTTTAATTTTAACAAATAACAATGAAGTATATGGTTGCGGTTGGTCCAGTTCTGGTGAATTAGGATTTCTGGAAACTACAATAAGTGCTTATACACAACTCAGTTATTCAGGGTCTGCTATATCAAACGCAATTCAGGTATCAGCAAATCATGCTAACTCGCATATATTATTAAATACTGGGGAAGATATAACTTCTGGAACATCGGTTTCCGGTGACTCTCCGGTAAGTAGTGTTTTTTTTATATCAAGTGCTTTGTTCACTGGTATAGATGAAATAGCAACCTCTCCTCGCTTCACTTTGGCAAGGAAAGGCACCGACCTTTATTTTGGTGGGGTTTCGGACAGTGGCGCGAGTGGTGTTCCATTGTGGAAGTCGTCTTATTATAGGTCATTTTCTTTAATAACAACACCTAATGTAACAAATATTACAGATATAGCTGTAACTTATTATGCCTCTTATGCGTTAAAAAGTGATGGTTCAATAATAAGAACGGGAAGAAATAACGATGGAGAACTCGGAATAAATAACAATTTTACACAATTTTCATGGGAAAATGTTACATATAACATTACGCCAATACAAAATGCAATAAAAATATCTGCGGGAGCTGGTTCTAGTTCAATAGTTCTTGATAATGGGGATTTAGTATCGTCGGGCTCCAACAATTCGGGTTCATTGGGTTATGGTTCTAATGATTATGTAGAAGGTTTCACAACAATAACACAAAATGTAGAAGATGTCTACACTGGGCAAAACTTTCAATACATAAAAAAGACAACTGACACCGTATTTTATGTGACCGGCAATAATGCGTACGGGCAACTTGGCGGAGGCTCAAGTTCAACCGTATTCAGAACAACTTCCATTTCCGCAACAGATGTAAAATATTTATCTACGTTCGCTTACGGCGTTTTTATGTTAAAAAATAATAGCTTATTATTCGGAACAGGATTAAATTCCAGTGGAGAATTATCTCTAGGATCTTATCGAAATACAAATGGCTTTAAAGTTTTTTTTGGAGAATATGCTTATCCAACAACTAATTTCAATGTAAATGGACTATTGTTTCCAGTCATTGATTTTAATGGAACAACATCAAATTTAAAATTAAAATATAAAGAAAATGCTTTACATACATCTATAAATCAAGGATATAACGTAATTTTTGACAGTTTAGGTGGATACATAACTGCTAATGTATTTACACCGTTCACTGGAGCACATAGATGTACGATGGATACGGATTTTGAAGATGGCTTGATTGTATCAAATAAATCATACACGATTAGAAAAAGATTAACAGATGTACATCTTTCAAATGTGTCAATGGATCCATGTGTTATTGGTGTTTTATCTGGAAATGATAAATGCAATGCTTTAGGTGAAGGAGGAATATGGGTAACCGATATAAATGGATCATTTAGTGCAGGAGATTATATAACAACCTCACCCTTGCCAGGATATGGTCAGAAACAAAATGATGATAAAATGAAAAATTATACAGTTGGAAAAATATTACAAAATTGTAATTTTGAAGACGATGTGATACGTTATCTATCCGTAACAAATAATGATGAACTTGTAATTATACCAAAAGAACAATATGATGAAAAATCATATAGAGCACAATTTGTTGGTTGTACGTATCATTGTGGTTAATATTATATTTATTATTGTTAAATGACTTATGTAGGTATAGGTTTAAACCATCCATTGGAAGTAGAAGGGCAAATTTTCATAAGTAATACGGAAACAACAAACGTCCCATTCGAAATATACAGCAATTATTCAGACAAAAAATCACTTATAGACTCCAGACAATTGAGGCTACGCGTGAATCCAAGTGAAATACCTGGTTCTACTTCTCATATTGATATGGGTATTGATAATACAACGGGTAATTATTTTTATATATCTCAACCGGTATACGATTCAACTATATCTGGAAATAAAGACATCTTTAAAATAGATAATCAAGGTTCAGTTTCAATTAATGTCAAAAACTACAATGCTGACGACATTTACGGTAATTTAATTTCATCTTCTAATATGATTATAGATGAAACTGATATAGTTACAAGTAATTTAACTATAAGTACAGGTGTATCTTTTGATTTTAATTATTCAAATGTTGTAACTTCAACGCCATTATCAATTGAAAAAGTTTACACACAACTCTATAATCTGGATGGGACCAACATGGTGTCTTCTGCAATGGTAATAACAACAGAGGGTAGTGTATATAGCTGTGGGTATAATCCAGATGGACAACTTGCTACCGGAAATAAATTAACAACTAAATTTTTTACTAAAGCTGTAGGTGATGGTACCTCTGGTGTTGTGAAATTAGCAAGAAACGAATCTCGAACAATTGCTTTAAAAAATAATGGAAAAGTGTATTCTTCTGGACGAGCGGGGCTTGGTTTATCATCAAGTGTCGTTTTTAAAGAAATAACTTCAATAAACAATGTAGTAGATATTGCCATTACTAATTATGCTGCTTTTTTTCTAAAATCAGATGGAAGTGCATATGCTATTGGTTCGAATATAAATGGAGCTATGGGAATAGGTAATCAGTCTTATGCCAGTACACCTACACTTTTAATAAATGGAGCTAGCGACGTTTCAGCTATTGCTGCATCTCCAAGATCTACAGCAATACTTAAAAATAATGCTGTATACACAAGTGGATACAATGACAATGGTTCACTTGGGATTTCGAGTGTTCCTGTAGGAACTTCTATAACTACTCATCAATTAACAGATGGTGAAGGAACATCTGGAGTTGATCAAGTTGAATTTAACAGCACCAGTTTTACTGGTGTCGCACTGCATATAAGAAAAGGTGGTGCTATTTATTCAACCGGAGATAACTATTGGGGACAACTTGGAATAGGAACTTCGGGATCGGGTTCATTTAGAACAACTTTTACAGCTGCTATCGAAGAAGGAGCAAGTAACGTTACTGAATTACTTTTGAATGGTCGAATAATAAAAACTGATAATAAAATATACTATTCTGGTAGTCAAGCGTACAATACAAATAAATTCACGCAATTAGATTTTGACGGTCCTGTTTCAGATTGGAGTAATTATAGTATAAGTATTTTTAGGACAGAAACATTAGTATCAGAATCCAATATATTCGTAAGGTACATAAGTCCTTTTTATGGAACACCTTTAAGCGCAACTACATTTTCTGAAGTACCAGGAAGTGTACCTTCTGAAATTACTATTGCAGAAATAAACAACACAAATCACGGAAACCCCGTAATTAAATTCAATTCTACAAGATATCAAGATGATTATGGAGCCTATTTCGGTTTGCATGAAACGGCACCAAGTAATCTAATGAGAATGGGTGTCATAAGTACAACTCCAACAAATTATGTTACTGTAAATGAAGATGGCACCATGTCCGCTTCTAGTTTTCTATCATTTAAAGGAATGCATGGTGCTATTTCAAGTAACGTAATTGAAAAAGATTTAATTGTGTCTGTTGATCCAACTTCATCGCCAATAATAAATTCCGTAAATGATATATTAACAAATGTAAAATTATCCGACATTGAAAATGATCCAAATGTCTTTGGTGTTTCGAATGGTGACGGACACTATAATGCAGTTGGTAACGGTACAGTATGGGTTACAAATGAAAATGGAACATTTACATCGGGAGACTATATTACTTCATCAACCCTATCTGGTTATGGAGTTAAACAACTGGATGACACGCAAATGAACTACACGGTAGCAAAAATTTTACAAAATTGTGATTTCACGAACGCTAAACGATTTATTGTAAAGATGAACAATAAAACTTTGACAACCACGACAAAAAACAATTTTTTTAACCCTAAAAATGTTTATCACGCGGAAGTGGTCGCGTGTACATATCACTGTGGATAAAATATAATTAGTTATTAGAATAATGGAAACTCCATTCAAAGCTGTGTTTACAAAAAAATGTAACTTTCTTACTCAGAGCTTTGACACGGAACCGATAAATATTAATTATGGGTCAAGTGGAAAGTTCATGGTACCAAGACATGGTGATTTTATCACGAAAATGTATCTTTTGATTGACTACACAAGTACTCAAAGCACCAGGTTGAATCAGGCACATGCCATGATTGATTACGCGTCATTGAGTATCGGCGGAACTACGATTCAACAAGAGTCGGGTGAAACCTTAAATCTACGCTTAAATGTAGAAAATACAGAAAAAGAATCATTTTCAATCGTTCAGCTTTATAGAATGCTGGGAGGAGGACCCGGATTTCCTTTTACAGACACGGATCAATTTCCACGAACCTATCGCCTTCAGGTGCCTCTTAAGTTCTGGTTCCACGGAAAGACAAATTTGGCCATTCCATTATGCGCTTTAAGACTGCACGAAGTTGAAGTTGCCGTGGGAATAAGAGACGCGCAGCGATGGGGCGGTGTCGACAATGGAAATAATAATGTAAATGTTAGTCTGCGAATAGAATATGGTTATGCACCAAAAGAAATTGTTGATTCGCTAATTAAAACTCCATTAGTTTACCCCGTTGAACAATTTCAATCTTCAGAAAAAGAGTATACGGGCGATTCAGTTTTTGTACTAAAACCTTATATAAATAATCCCGTGAAAGCTCTCTTTTTCACTTTTAAAAATACTTCGACTGAAACAACAGCGCCATTTGATTATTCACGTGAACTACAAACATATGAAGAAACTACTCTTGATTACAATGATTTTTTAAATTCACTAGAAATAAAACTAGACGACAATTTAATATTACAAAAAGAAGTAGGAACATTTCAATTTCTAAGAGGGTTTCAATATTATTCTCATTTTCCCGGTTCTAACCAAAATATTCTATTTGGACAAGATGCATATCGTGGTTACATATATGCACTCGCGCTTTGCAAAGATCCCATGAACATTTCTAAACCAAATGGATCTATAAATTTTTCAAATGTGATAAACCCATATTTCAGATTTGATACCAAAGGAAAAAATGAAGACGCGATAAAACTTAAAATATTCCCCCTTTCTATAAATTTGCTTTATATAGAAAATGGTGTTTCAAAATTGGTATTTGATAATACTGGAATAGAATATCCAAGATATCGCTAATTTATATATCCCGTGCCATTTTTTACACTTAAATTAACTACAGACAAATAATAAAAAGTAAGTATCATTTTTGTACCAGGTAAAACAGGAAATGCTTCAATTGCGGTATTAATGTTTACCGAAGACGACGAATCAATATTAAATGATCCGGAGGGACTGAAACGTACATCCCACGGAAATTCATTGTCAGTTGAGCTATACGTTGTCGTAGGCAACCCAATGTAAACGCTATTTGTTTTAAGTGTACTGTAGACACCCGTGTCCAATGAAGTAAGATCCAGACTTGTGTCGAGAAATAAATTGTTGTAACTGTAAGTGTAACTGGATGAAGAAGTTCCGAGAATTTCGGAAAAATTTCTGAATCCGACGGGCGCCGCCGAGTAAAACATATCAATGTAAGCACTCTGTGGCCTTGGTGTTACATATTCATAATCTCCATATACAACCTTCAAAGGATTTTCAGAAAAACTATATGAATAAAACACGCCATTATTGTAAAAATCGTGGATATAAGACTGAAATTCTTTAAAAAATAATGGATTTTCAAATTCACTTCTATCCGATTTGCTCAATAAATTTATTCTAGCTTTTGTAATGGGACTGTAAAAATCAGGATTGTAAGGCAGACCTTGTTCTAATTTGAAAGTCCAAAATATTGCTCTAGATGTGTAATAACTATTAAAATAATAGCGATATGCCACCTCTAGCGCCTTGGGTTCTAATTCTACGCTTTCATCACTTACCTTTTCAATTGGAAAATTCACATTTTTATATAAAAAGGAATATCGTTCTTGTTCCGATAATTTTACTTCTTCGGTCACAAACGTAAAATTTGAAAGATCCGCACCAGATGAAAACCCAGATGTGTCTCGAACAATGTCCTCTAAATTTAAAAATTTAATCACTATCATAATTTTAGAATTATACAGCGCACATAGAGGAAGTGGAGGCCGAAATGAGGTTGTATCAACGTTCGAATCATTATAATGATTGTTGAAGAAAAATGGTATTGGATAGTACAAATCTTTTGGATAAGATGTTACTATACCTTTTTGATCATAAGTTGTGCCAAAGTTGTGCATTATTCCAAGAATGTTTTCCCTATCTTGATTTGAAGAATGCATTGTTTCATAAATAGACATCCAATCTCCTTTCAGTGTTTGAATCTTTTCTTCATTGATAAATAAATCGATTCGTTCTATCATAGAGAGACCTAAATTTTGAACGCAAGGTGATGGCACGGACGTAGTTGGGAATGTGAATTTCAGCATAAAACCGGTCATGAGATCTCCCATCTCTTTTGGATTGAATACGTGACGTATTTCTTGTCCCAAAAAACTAGTAGAAACGGGTGTATAAAATCTGTAGTAAGGTGTTGTGTTGGTGTATTCGTTAAAATTATTTATCATTGTGGGGACGTCGTTGTATAACATTTCTTCACTGGTACCAATGGCGCTGATACCAGTTAGGGCACCAATCCCCGTGTCTCCACGGAATTCAACTGGAGGCTTCTGCATGTTCCTCTCTTAAAGAAAAGGGACATTTTAAAAAATAATAATGAGTCGCGAGGAACAGATCATTGATGCGGCCGTGAACGCCATTCAGCCTGTTCTGGAGACTGCCGTGGTTGTGGCCGCGGAATACTGCAAGGCCACTGGAAGGAACATCGTGACGGCACTGGACATGGAGTATGGAATGAAGTGGAGCGCCATGAAGACAGCTGGGAGGGTCTACGGATCCATCCTGCCAGAAGGAAGTGACGACGACTCGGACAGCGACGAGGAAGATATGATCGTACAAGAGTGCGACATGGGGTTCGACGACGAGTTCCGCGAGTACGACGGCGACGACGAACGCTATCTGGAGGTAAACCAGGCGGTCCGTGACTGGGCTGACTGGGAACCCGAGACCGAACTTGAGATGATGATAAAGAACGCCGTAAATTCTAGACGCTAATGATAGTTATGTCACTTCCAAATACAAATGGTCTGGTCGGGTGGTACAAGGGAGAGGCGTGGAATGGAACGAGCTGGCCGGACCTGTCTGGAAATGGTAATCACTGTACTGACATTCGCGGTACTATAAACAAAGCTGGCAACTACATCTACGGAGGTGTTAATGATGGGATAAGATTTCCAATTGGTATACTTCCATCAACCTACACGCTATTTCACGTGGCCCGATATAATGGGTCTACGAAGGGTAGGATATTTGATGGAACCGCTGGAAATTGGCTTTCTGGTTTTCATGGTTCAAAGGCGGGTGTGGCGTATCATGGATATTGGCTTACAGCAACGACTACAAACTTTCCAGTTGATCGGATTCTGTTTTCAACAGATCAAAGAGACCTTTATCGAGGAAATGGGATCGACTTGAAAATAAGTTCTGGAACATCTCAGTCACAAAGAATTGGTATAAATTATGGTTCACGGTATGGAGCCGAACCATCCGACTGGGCTGTCTGGGAGGTCATCGTCTACGACCGCGAGTTGTCACTGGATGAAATAGAAACAGTTGAAGGATATTTATTTAAAACATATTATACCTACACAAACCCAGTTGTACCAAGAGGTGTAAATTACTTCAATCCCAGAGACATTGTTTTTTATAAAAAACAAGGAAAATATGCTTTTATAAATCAAATGACCGCAAATACCACCAACATATTAGGTTTGGGCGAGGTCGTGGCGAGCGCGAGTTCGGAACATTCTCCTGGCCGATCCCCATGGACAGCTTTCAATGGAACGTTTGGGGGAGATGAGGGATGGCATTCTTTAAATAGTACATATAACACAGATGGATCTTATCCAGGAAGCAATAACATATCAGGTTACAAAGGCGAATGGCTTAAAATTAAATTTGACATACCATTATTTCTGAATTATTCGGTTATGTACGCCAGAACTGGGTATAATCATAGACTTCCTAAAATAGGTTATTTACTGGCTTCAAATGACAATACAAATTGGTCTGTGATACAATATGTAAACAGGTCAGACCAAGTAAGTTCATTTGTACTTTTGGATAAGTATGTTCAAAGACCATTCCAATATTATGCTATAGTAGTTTCAAGTATTTTTCCAGATTCCAACTTACCATCAACAAATATTTCAGAGTGGTACATGGATGTCAAGATACCCAAGTTTCAGGTTATTAATCCTTATTCATTATTCAGCACGAGTAATTGGTATAATTTATTTAACAGAAGGTTAGATTATGGTACATTCCCGGTAACGCAAATTGACAATGACCCCGTGGAACTACAATTACAAAATACTACAAATAGTAATTCCAATAGTTTATGGTACGATAGAAAAATCCAAAATTATTCATCATTTACAGTATATTTTGAATACAAGTTTACAAACACAAACGATGGTGCCGACGGGACAAGCTTTAAAGTGGGTTCGCGGAGTGAATACATGGGAGGGGAAAACAATGTAACAGATGCTTTCAATTTTAATTTACAAATATACACAGGCGGTGGTAGGTCTAGAACTGTTTATATATGGGACAATAATGGTGTTAATTTATTGAACGGAACTTCGACCACTCTAGTAAATGATTGGTTTCCATTTGCGATAACGTACACAAGAGGTGCACAAGGAACCTGGAAAGTTTATAATAATGGAACTTTAATTTTAAATTATGATGATAACGATAACGAAACATGGATAAATAATTCGGGTTCATATTTTGGCTTTGGTTCGAGAACAGGTGGTGCTAATATGAATTCGTGGATCAGAAATTTTTATTTAAATATATTAGTTTAATATGAATCACTGTACCACCACGGATACTATTAGTCCAGGGATGATCGTATCTTTGAATGGCGATTGGGAAACTCCAGAAGTCAACCTAGGTGCGGATAACATCTACGGGGTTTCGGTGGGAGAACAAAATGATATTGATGTGAATGTTAATACTGGTTATGAAGGTTCAGTTTTGGTCTCAAATATAAATGGGGCGATAACTTCGGGTGACTTTATAGGATTATCATCAACGCCAGGTGTGGGTGCACTGTACGACAATCAAAGTTTATTATTTGGAACAGCAATGGAAGAGTGTATTTTTGATGAACAAGGAAGAGGCACAGTCGCGTTTAAACGAAGTCAATAAATAGTAGTGCGTCTGGTAGAACCCATGGAAGGATATGACTACGACCCAGACGAGTATGCCACATTTTCCAGTGAGACCGAGTCCGATACCGAAAAATCGTTGGTCCCACTGGAACATGAAGAAAGTGTTCAGATTTTGAAACCCCAGGTTGAGTACTCGGAGCTTGATGATGTTTTCAGTGAAGAGTTGGACGACCTGGATCTCCGTGATTTCTTCATTGAAAAAAAGCAATCTAATAATAGAGTATGTCAAGTTACGACATCGTTATCGGCAGTTCCACCAGAAAAGACAGAGCCACAACCGATGCTAACAACTTCACCAGTTATCTCAGTACACCCCTTTACGGAATTGAGTCCGTGAACTTTGTATCGGCGTCCATCCCATATCTGAACAGTGCCTCGCAGGTCAATGGCAACGTTCATGCCTATTACGTGGTACTGGAAGTGCCCAACTATGGTATTTTAACCGATCGCATTTACACCGTGGACAATCCACCAGAGTCTGGAGAAACCAACCTGAACTTTGCCTACACTGGGACACTTGCGGTTCCATCGCTGGCCGGAGCGAGTCCCACGAACTACGTGATGAGTTCTATCAATGATAGATTTGGCGTAAAAAAGACGATACCTGTCATGGAAGCCATCAAAGTGTCCATCTATTATTACGACACGGTCACAAGTTCTTTCAAGTTGTATCCTTTCACGAACACCGGTTCCGCCACCGAAGAGTTTGTTTTGAAATTATCCGTCCAGGCTACCAAAGACAAGCGATTTGCCACCAAGCAACAGGACGAAGAAGACAAACGTCTGGAGCCCAATATTGCTCCACCGACGAAACCTGGTTCTGAAAATACGTTTGCGCGCAAGTTAATTAACTACTATAAATCTAGCACCAGAAATAGGAACAATCCGGAAGTTTCCGAGGAACCCGTCGGCGCCCTCCTGCCTAAGCGAGAGTTCATGGGAGTCCCAAGCAAGTACATGCATATATTCATCCCGATGGCCGTCGTTCTTTTGGTACTCGCAATTCTCTTGGCTAAGTAGTAAATGGCTAGAGCTTCGTATGTGTCGACGGGACTTCCTGATTTCAACTACGAGTATCACACTATCACATTCGATACGCTGGATCAAACGAGTTCCAATAACTTTACTGTGTACTTCAATACACCTTTGAAGCAGGTGGTTCAAGCACGCTTGTTGGGTCTCCATGTTCACACCATCGGCACGGTGGAACACCTCTATGTGCGTATTCGAGAATTTGAATCCAATTTCAATGACAGACTCACAAAGAATCCGCCGAATGTCCCTGCGGCGGCACCGGTTCAATCGATTGCCCGCGGTGCCTTCGCATCCATCATATCGGATAACGACAAAGATAAAGGTGCCAACCAACTCATTACATTCAAAGACAATTACGATCAAACTACTCAATTTATTCATCCCATAGAAAACTTGGACCGTCTGACCGTGAAATTGTTTGATCAAAACGGTGCCCTCATCCCAGATCCAAGCGGTGGCATCGAGATTAATCACTTCGTCCTTAGGATAATATGCCGTTCACCCAATCTTCCAGGGAGGCAGACGCTCCCGTGGGTTCAGGGCAAGGTCGGGTTTTAGATGTCATCTTCGGCGACCTCGGCTATCGTCCACTCCTGCTTGGGTTGCTCCTTGATCAACTTTTCCAGGCGCATCTTGGTGGCCTTGACCGTTCGCTTCAGGTGATCGGCAAGTTCTTCCATCTTCTTGTCCTTGTTCTTCAGTAGCCACTCCTCGTCTTCGTTAGACCAGCGACCCGTCTTCAGGGTCGAGTGTTCCTTGGCGATCCCGAGAGCCATCTTCTTCACCTTGGTGAGGTGGTTCTCGAGTTCTTCAATTTCCTTGACCAGATCGTCTATCGTGGGCTTCGGTGGAGGAAGCAGTTCCTGGTGTCCATGTTCCCGGTGCCAGAGGACCTTGTCCCACAGTGCCTTCATGACCGGCATGTACTTGTCCCACCACTCGCGATCCCTTTTGATTTCCACGCAGACAAACTCGGCAGGCTTGGGGTAGGTGATTTCGGCAGGTCGATACTGCACAAAGTCACATACTTCCAAGTCTAGGCACTCCATGAGTACCTGCACCTGTGCAAGATACCATACCGGTGGTGTTCCGTCACCTATGGGACGAGACTTGGGACACTTGATCTCCAAGAGTCTGCCGGAGTGGGTGATTCCGTCGGGCGAGCCACCAATCCAGTCGAGGGTATGGTGCTGTTCCAGGCCAATCTCGAAGACCTTTTCATTGTGACGTTCCTCGTAAATGATCCTGGCTTCGTCTTCATATTTTTGTCCATGCTTGGTCGCCCAGTCGTTGAATGGTTCGCTGACGCCACACTTTTTCAGGATCAACTTTTCTGGAGTTTCATAGGGATTGACGCCTATGGCAGTTCCTGCATCTGACGCGGTGAGCATCGTGCCCCTCATCTTGAACCACGCATCGGAACGTTGTTCGGGATAAGTCTTGTTGAAAAACTTTGCTGCTTGAGGATGCATCATACTAATGTGTTTGGGTCCCTAGTGTTTAAGTAGAGGACTTGGTGGGTTTCTTGGACTTGCGAGACTTCTTCGTTTCCTGAATAACTTTTTCAACTTCCTCAACGGCGGCGGCGGCCACTTCGAACACCTCGGGGACAGGCTCTGACTCCTCTGACTCCTCTGACTCCTCCTTGATCACCACGGGCTCGGGGACCGGCTCGGGGACCGGCTCGGGCTCGGACTTGACCACCACGGGCTCGGGGACCTTGGCGGAAAGAATGAGACGAAGTCCCTCGACATCCACTACCTTGTCAAAGTGCTTGGCGAACTCCCTGAAAACGCCATTCCCGCGTTTCTCCACGACCACGACATCCGGACCGAATGACTTCACGTCGGCGATGGACTTCACGGGAAACCCAGTAGGGACATCCACGGACACCTTTCCGGACTTCCGACCCCATGCGCGAACCTCGTGACCGGTGCACATCTCATTGACTGTCTTAGTGATAGGATTGATAAGGGCGACCTTCATTATTACTTTCTGTGGACATTTTTAATCATGGCATTGGGTCGCTTGGAAGGGACGAGTCTCTTCTCGAGTTTTTCTTCGAGACGCTTGAGTGTGAAGTAGGCACCCGCCTGTTCTGCCTCCTTCTTGGTGGAACCCTTGCCTGTCCCCCATTGATGTCCCTGGACGTATACACCAATCCTGAACTTGGTGGTGTCTACATGTTCAAGCTGGCGATACTCAGGAAGATCCCATTTCTGTGCCTGACAGACGCGCATGAGGATGTCCTTGTAGTTGTCGTCGACCATTAGGCGATCAAGGCGGATCAGATCTGGATTATCCAGGATACTTAGTACGAACTTTTTGGCTTCGATCATTCCCAGGTCTAGGTAGATTGCACCGATGAACGCCTCAAAGACGTCTTCAAGAATCTTGGGATTGTTGTTCCAACCATTCCTCATACCCTTTTCATCCATCTCGATCCAGTTGTGGAATCCCAGTTTGGCAGACACATCTGCCAGAGTCTTGCCACAGACGATTTTGGTTCTTGCACGAGTAAGAAAACCTTCCTGGAGATTCTCGTATCTATCGAACAAGTATTTGGTGACAATAAAGCCCAACACGGAGTCGCCCATAAATTCCAATGTTTCATAGGAACCCTCGACGCCATCGTGTTGAACAGAAGATTTGTGCTTGAAGGCCTTTCGGTACACATCGATGTTTTTGATGTTCGTACCTATGATGGCCTCAACCTCCTGAGCGGATATCATTTATAATCTATTGGTATTTTCTGTTTAAGCCTTGATGAAGTGCTTGGAGATGTGCTTCTGCAAGGTCATATACGAGAGGGTCTCTCCCTGAGGTGTCTGTAGGAGCTTCTTCATCGCATCATCCTGAATAATCTTTCGTCCATCCTCTGGGTGAGAAAGACCCTTGTCCTTGACGTACTGCTTAACAAAACGGGTCACGTCGGTGCGCGAAACCTCTGTGCCTTCGGCCATACCCATAAAGTCAGTCAGGTCCTTGGTGACCTTACAGGGCTTGTTGAACCCAGTGTTGGCGGCACGCTCCTTGGCCTTTGACCCATCGGGGTCATCCTGAACCTTGGCCATCTTGCGAACCAGCTTGGTAAGACTCTTGATCTCCTTGCGCATCTCAGTAAGCTCCTTCATCACATCCTCGGTAGACATTGTTTTTCGTACTTACCCTTGTTTTCATTTCTTTAATTTACTTCTCAAGCAGAGATCCGCCGATCCCACCAAGGATCTTATATGACATGGATTCGCGAACAAGTGCCTGATCACCACAGAACCCTCCGGGGGTCATGTCCTTGGTGTAGTAGGCTGCATTATTGCCTGGGCCTGGCACGCAGTCGAGAGTGTAAGGCAGCTTGGAAATGGAGTCTCCGCTGATCATGGGCGAAACATCTATCGACTCTGGGGACAACTTGTATCCACTCTTCTTCATGCCCATAAAGCACTTGACGTACATGAGTACCACGATTGTCAACACAAGCACGAGAGCAATTTGACTGCTGATCATAATTCCTTAATACAACTATCTATTTTTTTCTGCGTTAAAGACTTGGACATAAGTTTATAAACTAACATTAAGTATGAGTGAATTTGATATCGAACTCGACAATAATGATGAGTTGATGGTCGACCTGGATGCCGATGAGCAAAATCTTTTCAATGGTGTTGTCCTGGATGCCACCCGACGCAAGAAGTCCAACAATCCGAATATGAATGAAAGGCCTATGCAGGCTCCTGTCTCCTCGTTTATGGCTTTTGCCAATCACGGAAAGCAGACGCCTTCGGCGAGGCCACAACCTCCTGCGGAAGAGCCAGAGGATCACGGTGATGATTTTGGCGAATACGAGGGTGGTGATAATTACGACGAAGATTCGCCATCACCTGGGTACAAGTCGATCGACGACGAGAAGGCCGATCTTTTGAATAAGATCACTCGTCTGGAGAAGAAGGGTATCCGTTCTATTGAGCGACTGAACATGCACTCTTCCATCCACGACATCCGTGGCGAGGCAAAGAGAATGTCTTATTCCATCGATGTTGAACAGTCGGTCAAGATGCAGCGGCGGATGCTGATTGCCTGTGTGACGGGTATTGAGTTTCTGAACAAGCGCTACAACCCCCTGGACATCCATTTGGACGGGTGGTCCGAGTCGGTGATGGATGGCGTGGACGACTACGACGATGTCTTCGAAGAACTGTACGTGAAGTACCGGGGCAAGGCTAAGATGGCGCCTGAGTTGAAGCTGATGATGATGCTCGGAGGTTCAGCCACGATGTTCCATCTGACCCACTCAATGTTCAAGTCGGCTATGCCGCAGATGAACGATGTCATCAAGCAGAATCCCGATCTCATTAAGAGCATGATGTCTGCCGTGGCAAATACAGCCAGTAACGCAAATAATTCCAAATTGGATCCTCGTCCACATCCATCGATTGTCAGGCGAGAGGTTCAGGGACCAAATATGGATCTTTCATCGCTCATGTCAACGTTCATGAATCCTCAATCCACCACCATGCGTGACATTGAAGAAAATAGGAGTCCGGAGGGACCTCCAAGTGACGGGGTAATTGATGATGACATTTCCGACATTGTGAGTGTGAATGGTTCCGTGAAGGAAGTTGAGGTCTCGGCCCCCAAGAAGAAACGTGGCAAGAAGGGGAAGACTACGTTGGAATTGTAAATAATTTCCTATATGATATTAAATAATGGTAGGCTATTGTTCCATTGACGATGCCTACGGAGGACTTCCTCGAGAGACGGTAAAAAACCAGCCGCCTTTAGAGAAAGTTGTAGAAAGAAATCAAGAAGATGTCGTGGAATTTTACGAAATCGACGGTGTCATGGATTCGGAATTGGGTTACATAGTAGTACTATTTATGGCCGGTATCACGGCGTTGATGATCAAGGACATTGTTCGCGCTCTATCTTGAAAAACCTCTTTCCGGTGAGATACCCATGATAAAAGAGTTCCGTTTTCTTGTCATCGTCCATAGAAAAATTAAATGCCTCGCCTTCTTTCATCTTGATGTAGATCGTAGGCTTTTCATAGACCACTCTATTTCTCATAATTGAAGTGATAAAGTGTTGTATGAAATCGACAAACGACCCTATATGGGGTGGTTTTTCCGTCGAAGGTTCGGGATCCAATTCGACTGAAATAAGTTCATTCATATCTTTTCCTATGAAAGGTGTCAGTGGACACGTTTCAAATGCTGCCAGATCCACATAGCGATGCCCCTGGTACACCATGGACTCGAACAAGAAAGGAATACTGATGCTCATGCATACCGCGTGGGAAACTGACATATCAGGGTGTGTGTGATGTGAAAAATAGCAGCTCTTCTGCAAGGTGATGTTGTACGCCGAAACGTAAAAGTCCAGGCCAGACCATTCCTTGAGTTCCTTGAATGTGAAATCTTCCTTTCCGGATAACTCCATGCATATCTTCGCGAACACCTCTTTCCACCTGATTGCTGGCACCAAACCATAGTTATTCAAAAGAGACTTCAGGTTCAGTCTCATCAGTGAATTGACATCAGCAGCCTCGCGGATGATTCTAAAAAGTCTGATGATGTCCCACTTGGCAACCAGACATCCGAATGCCACGATGGATCCGGCTGATGATCCGGCAACGGCTTCGAGATCTTTGGTTTTGTCATAATTGGTGAGGGCATAAACTGTACCCAGGATGGCATAGAATCCCATGGCACCGGGACCCACGACGAGATACTTCATCCTTTTTAAAACTCGAGAGGACTTTGCGAGCGAATAACCGCGAATAATATCCAATAAAGAAACGCGTTTCTTACTATCAATTCTTGGGTCGTTGTCATCCCGCTCAGAAGAAAGTACATTGCGGATGCGAGATAGACCTCGCTTGGCCGAACCACGTACTTCATTACCCCACGAAGAATGATTATATACAGGATGCCGAACACAGAGGTCATTCCCAAACGATCCGTCAACCCACCCATGCCTGTTACGGCAGGTGATAGGAAGGCGAATAGAACTGTTGGAACAATGACCTTTGTACTTGTGACGTCTGGCAGTCGTACCATAACTATTGATTGCCAACATTTAAAACTAATAATAGTACTCATTTTTACAAAACTCGGAAAACGTGATCTCTTCGGGGATCATTTGATCATAACATTGTTGCCTGTAATTTTCCCAATTATTCCACAATTCATCACTGTAATAAGCAATCCAGTCTTCATACTCGTACTCATTTGGATCAAAGAATCCCTCATCCTCTTCAAGTTGTAGATCCTCAACTACCTGAGGCTCGGCAATGGGCGTATAATCAAGAAGATTAGAACTCACCATCTTTGGTTACTCTTCAGATTTCTTCTTTAACTTGAGTTGAAGGCTTGATGTCTCCTTGGGTTCCAACTTGTCTTCAATTTCCTTGATGATCTGATTAAGTCGCTCCTGACCACCCTCAATGTAATTCGGTAGTTCATCCATTAGGATTTTCTTAGTGATTGCGGGCTTCTTGATTGACGTCTTCTGGGTGACTTTGGTACCGCCACGCGTCTGGACGTCATCAATCTTCTGAGCCTTCATGTATCCACCGATAAAGGTCTTAAGACTTGACTCCCGATTCTTAAGCACCTTGATAGCCTTCTGTGCCTCCGTCAATTGTGTCTTGATGCCTTCAAGTTCGGCAATAGCCTCCTTGAACTGATCGCTAATCGGCATTCCCTCTGACATTTTGTTAACAAATGGCGTAATTTCTTTAATTCATAAACAGTCAGAGTTGTTTCCCTGAATGTTTCTAAAATGTATTAAACTAGATCAATCTACGCGGTTCCCTGGCCAATCTCGAAAGCGGGGCGCATCTGATCCGGCACGATCGTGGACGTGTTAAAGATGCTGACGGGATCGCGGGGGTTAGGGGGTTCCGAGCGGATCTGCTGGTTGGCGTTACGGAGAGCACCGCCGACGGTCTCGGGGTAACCGATGAGCGCGCGGGGGTTCAGGTAGTTCTGACCCTTGAGGATGTCATCGGGAGCGAACTCACCGAAGTCCTCCTGAGCCGCCACGTCGCGGGGGA
>Ga0222714_10000836_pt1 | contig 35070 bp, 39 predicted proteins | sample C33_3DmetaG_FD_165048 | JGI IMG/M metagenome (GOLD analysis project Ga0222714, IMG submission 165048) | Estuarine water microbial communities from San Francisco Bay, California, United States - C33_3D | ecosystem: Environmental > Aquatic > Marine > Unclassified | place: USA: California... | reverse complement strand
GCACCCGCCGCGCGTTAACGCGGCAACTGTAATCAGTGCGAATTGATTTTCCGAGGCGGGAAGCCTCGTCGTCAGGGCAGAGCCTGCTTGATGTCGGACACGGCAGAGTCATTGAACTGCAGGTTCGCCAGATTGGCGTAGAGCTCGCAGGTTTTCATCAGCTCGGCATGTGAGCCCTGAGCGATGAGGTGGCCGAGCTCCAGCACGGCGATGCGGTCGACGTTCTTTACCGTCCCAAGTCGATGGGCGATGACGAGCGACGTGCGGTTCTTCATGAGCTTCTCGAGAGCGAGCTGCACCTTGCGTTCGCTCTCGGCATCCAGAGCACTGGTCGCCTCGTCCAGCAACAGAATCTCAGGATCTTTCAGAATCGCGCGGGCGATGGCTATGCGCTGCTTCTGGCCACCAGACACGCGGATACCAGACTCACCCAGATAACTGTCGTAGCCTTGCGGTAACTTCTCGATAAACTCGTTCGCGAAGGCCGACTCCGCAGCGGCTCTTACTTCCGCATCGCTCGCGTCAGGGCGGCCATAACGGATGTTCTCCCACACATTGCCGGTGAACATTGTCGGTTGCTGGGACACGATCGCAATGTGGCGGCGCAATTCTTTCGGATCAAGCTCGCGGATATTGATGCCGTCGAGACTGAGACTGCCGGACTGCGGATCGTAGAAGCGCAGCACCAGATCGAATAGCGTCGATTTGCCGGCACCCGAGGGGCCTACGAGCGCGACACTCTCACCGGGTTTGACCAGCAGAGAGATACTATTCAGCGCCGGTGTGTCGGGACGGCTCGGATAGCTGAAAGTGAGATCCTTCAGCTCCAGTGTGCCCTTGAATTCGGCTTCGAAATGGCGGGGATTGGCGGGGGCGACAATCTCGTTCTCTGCCTCCAACAATTCCATCAGGCGTTCCATGGCGCCAGCGGCTCGTTGCAATTCGCTGATCACCTGGCTGATGGCGCCTACCGCCGAGGCGACGAGCACGGCATAGGCGACAAACGCGGTCAGCTCGCCGGCTGACATGACGCCGTTAATCACATCCTGTCCACCGACCCAGATCATCACCGCGAGCGCACCGAATACCAAAGTCATCACGACCGTGATCAGAAACGAACGCATCAGGATGCGATTGAGCGCAACCTTGAAGGCAGTCTCCACATGTCGGGAGAACTGGGCGTCGTCGTGGCCCTGGTGGTTGTAGGCCTGTACGGTCTTTATCTGCTGAATGCTTTCGCCGACATAGGCGCCGACGTTGGCGATTTCATCCTGACTGCTGCGCGACAGCTTTCTCACCTTGCGGCCGAAGTACAGGATCGGTCCGATGACGAGCGGGATGCAAATGAGCACGACGCTGGTCAATTTCGGATTGGTGATGAACAGGAAAATGGTGCCGCCCACCATCATGAGCAGATTGCGCAGCGCGATTGAGGCAGAGGAGCCCACTACGGACTGAATTAGTGTGGTGTCGGTGGTGATGCGCGACTGAATCTCGCCGCTCAGATTGTCTTCGAAGTAACCCGGGTGCAAGTCGATGATGTGGGAGTAAACGGCCTTGCGGATATCGGCGGTGACGCGCTCGCCGAGCCAGGACACCCAGTAGAAACGGGCGAATGTACCTGCCGCCTGCAGCAGGGCCACGATAACGAAACCGAGGATGGCCCCGTTGAGTGATTCCGTTGAGCCAGCGACAAAGCCCTTGTCGACAATCACCCGCACATACTGCACCAATCCCAGTGTCAGCCCCGCCGTGAACACGAGTGCGATCGAAGCGATGACGATCTGCTTGGTGTACGGAGTGAGGAAGGCGAGCGATTTGCGAAGGATAGTGGAAGACGACTGCTGCATGCGTGCAATGTAGCAGCATCCTGCGCAGAGTCAAAAACGTTTTTCCAACTGGTGTGCTAGTTTCGCGCGGCGTAGCGACCGATCGCATCGTAATAGATGGCGTCCACAGCCTTGTTGTCACGGGCGTAGAAGCTAATGGAGCCATCTTCATTGACCCAGAACTCAATGCCGCGCGCCGTCATCGTCGCCTGAATCTCGTCCCGTATCTCGCCGTTGCGCAGGCGGAAACTGGAAATGGCATCGGCTGCCGGTTCCGCCGCGGGTGCGGGCGTGGCTGCCGGCTCCGGAGTACAGGCGGCGATGAGGAGGGCAAGCACAAGCAGGAATCGATTCATGGGGTATCCGGCACTGTTCCTGGATGCGGTCGCAGTGGGCGAGGCGTCAGACGGCAGGCGAACAGGACTGTGAGACGCCAGTTTCCCAGAGCCCCTGCCGGCCTGCAAGCCTCAGGTTGTGAGGGCGCCCGGAATTTGAGACAGTGAACCTCAGGGTGGCGGAGTCGCGCGACTCCGGACGCGATATTTACAGGAGTCCGAGGCATGTCCAGCAAGATCAATGAGCTGATCGACAAGATTGCGAAACTGGAAAACCAGTTAGTGGAGGAAATCAGGGAGCAGGAGGCAGAGTTTCATTACAAGCTGGAAGGAACCCGTGTCAAATTTGAAGATTCTGTCCTGGAGGCGCATCGCCGGCTGAAGGTGGCGATTATCCCGTGGCTGCGGTCGTCGCTATTGCGCAATATCCTGTCTGTGCCCTTCATCTATGCCATGATCATCCCGCTCGCGTTCATGGATCTCACGATCACGCTGTACCAGCACATCTGCTTTCGCCTCTACAACGTCGCACGGGTCCGCCGCGGCGACTATATCGTGATGGATCGCCACCAACTCTCCTACCTGAATGGCATCGAGAAATTCAATTGCTTTTACTGCGGATATGGCAACGGCGTGATCGGCTACTCCCGCGAGGTGCTCGCGCGTACCGAACAGTACTGGTGTCCTATCAAGCATGCGCGCAAAGTGGTTGGCACGCACCGGCGTTATCAGAAATTCATGGGTTTCGGCGATGGTGAGAACCACCAGGCGCGGGTGCTGGAGTTTCGCGAGGCCTTGCGGCCGCAGGACGGTGACGCCTGATGGCGTCACCTGCGGATAGGCTTAACGAAACAGATTCAGGTCGATCATGTCGGCCATCGATTTGTAGCCGGCATCATTGGGATGCAGATTGTCGGTGGTGAAGTCGGCTCGAAGACGGGTCGGGTTGGCCGGATCCTGCACCGCCTTCTCGAAATCGATGACGCCGTCAAACGCACCGCCGGTGCGAATGAAGTTATTGACAGTTTGTCGCACGACTTCACCCTCGGGACTGTAGTAAGCCGCGCCTTCGTAGGGAGTCAATGTGGCACCGATTACCTTGATGCCCCGGGCATGGGCACGGGCGATAATCTGTTTGTAGCCACTGATGATAGCGTCAGCCGAGATCAGTTCGCCGCTGCGAGACGACATACCAATGTCGTTGATACCTTCCAACAGAACCATGTGAGTGACATTGCTGAGTGCCAGCACATCGCGCTCGAAACGCGCCTGCAGGTTCTCTCCAAACCGGGCGCTGCCTTCAGTAGTCACGCGGTTGCCGCTGATGGCGCCGCTGGCAATCGCAAAATTCTTGATGGAACTGTCGCTGTAGAGGCGGCGTGCAAAATGATTCGGCCAGCGCTGGTTCGCGCTCACGGTGGAGCCATAGCCATCGGTGATGGAATCGCCCACTGTGGCGATGGTGCTGATCCCTTCGGCAGCAATCACATCGATGGCCGTCAGCAAATTAAAGACGGTGACCTCGGTGGCACCAGCCAGGCTTGCCGACGTCGTGTGGTTGCCGGCAGTGGAGATGTAGTTTGTCTGCATGCCGAGATTGTGCGAGGTGATGAAGCCGGCATCATCGGGCAGATAGAGGCTGATGCTCAGATTGGTCAGGGCTGGTACCGCGAAGGCGATCGGATCGCTCATGACAACACCGCCTCGGGTAATGGTGATGCTGCTTTCGCCACCGAAAGTAACGGCCTTGCTAGTCCCCGCTTGGATGCCGCTGCCTTCGCTCTGTAGCGCGACAGTGACGGCGCCCAGATGCATCGGCATGTCGCCATGGTAATTCGCCAAGCGCAATCGCAGCGCGCTACCGCCTGCCGAGGTGTGGACGATCAGCCGTAGCGTCTGATTGTTGATGTCTGGTGCATCCTCGCGGGGATCGACAAGCGTGCTGGGACTCGCTGCCCAGGTCGTGACCCAGCGGGGATCAGACTGGGACTGCGCGAAGCTTGTCTGCCCCAGCACGAGGCCGGTGAGCAGCAAAGTCGCGAGTGCCATGCGGACATTGGCAAGCAGGAGAAGCGGGCGAAGCAGTTGAATGGCCATGTGAAGAACCCTTTCTTGTTATTGGTGGGTGGTGGCGATGGATGCAAGTGAGTAAATCATACTATCCGGGCCTTGAGAAGTTGGACTCTGTTCTCCGCCCAAGAACGCATGGACTTGGCTCAAGATAGCTTTTATTCTCCCGTACTCACCCCGGCACAGGACCGCCGGGGGGTCACCTGCAAACAACAGGGGGAACAGGGCCCTTACAATAATTCAGGAGATTGACATGGGAAAAACCATCCGTTTCATCGGTTTGTGTGGTGCACTCGTCGTCGCCACGGCGGCTTCCGCCCAGACGCAAATAGCAACGGGCGCTAAATACACGGCACTCGGCAGCTCGTTCGCCGCAGGCCCTGGCGTACCCGAACAGCTAGGTTCCTGTGGACGCTCGGACCGCAACTATTCCCACCTCGTTGCGAGCACACTGGGGCTGGTGCTTACCGATGCGAGCTGTAGCGGCGCGACGACTGATCATATTCTGCATACCTCACAGAATGGGGAACCGTTGCAGATCGATGCCGTCAGTGCCGACACGGCGCTTGTCACGGTCACGATTGGCGGCAATGACATCACCTATACCTCGTCGACGTTTGGTTGCGCGGGCAAGCCTGCCGCTGATCGCTGCACGGCCAATCTCGATCAGGCGGCGATCGATAGCCTCGTCGCGCAGTTGCCGGCCAAGCTCGGTGCGACGCTCGATGCCATCAAGGCGAAGGCTCCTGAGGCGACGATCGTGGTCGTGACCTATCCACGGGTGTTCCCGGTTGATGCAACAAGTTGCGACGAACTGCAACTGAGCGCCGACGACACCAACTATCTGGCGGCGCTTGGTGCGAAACTGGAGCAGGCCTTCGTTGATGTCGCCGCGGCCAAGCACGCACTCATTGCAGACGCTTACGTCGGAGCAGCCGGACACGGCCCCTGTGACGCAGTGCCTCAACGCTGGGTCAATGGCAACCTCGTGGCGGACAGCGGCATTCGTTACCATCCAACGGCCCAGGGCCACAGCGAGATGGCGCGGCTGATTCTGGCTGCGCTGGGCAAGTAGCGGAGGGCGGGCGATGGATAACCAGCGACTCTTCAAGATGGCATTTGCCAGTGTCTATCCGGCGTATGTGAACAAGGCCGAGCGCAAAAACCGCACAAAGGAAGAAGTCGACCAGATTATCCGCTGGCTGACCGGCTATACCCAGGCCAAGCTGGAGCAACAACTCAAGAAGCGCAATGACATCGAAACGTTCTTTGCGCAGGCGCCAAAACTGAACCCGAATGTAGCTCTGATCAAGGGCGTCGTATGCGGTATCCGCGTCGAGGAAGTGAAGGATCCACTCATGCAGAAGATTCGTTTCCTCGACAAATTGATCGATGAACTCGCCAAGGGCAAGGCTATGGAGAAGATCCTGCGCGAGCCGTCCTGAAGCGAAAGGAGCGAACGTGAAACCAGTGAAAGTGGTGACCTGCCTGAACCGAATTGCAGTCGTACTGGCGTTGTTGCTCATCGCTGCCGCGCCGGCTCGAGCAGCTGAACTTATCAGGCATACGGTGATGTCAGAAGGGCATCCGCTGGCGCTTTGGGAAAAATCGGTAGCCAATCCCAAGGGCCAGATCCTTCTTCACCATGGTCGCACCTGGAGTGCACTGCCGGACTTCGACCTGCAGGTGCCAGGCGAGTCGAAATCGCTGATGGACGGTTTTAACGAACAGGGATATTCAGTCTGGGCGTTGGATGCACGTGGCTACGGCGCGACGCCGCGCGATGATTCTGGCTGGAACACCCCGGATAAGGCCGCGCGTGATCTCGCCAACACCATAGACTGGTTGTTTGAGCGAACCGGCAACAGCATTCATGTCTGGGGCTGGTCTTACGGTTCGATGGTGTCGCAGCTCACAGCGCAGATCGCTCCGCAGCACATCAAATCCCTGACCCTCTATGGTTATCCGGTCAATCCCGATACGAACTATGCCGACCCTGCAGGTCAGCAACAACCGGCTCGCGCGCGCAACACGGCCGAGGCGGCGGCGTCAGATTTCATCGTCGACGGTGCGATTAGCGATGCCGCCATCGCCGTTTATGTGCGGGAAGCGCTCAAGGCAGACCCGGTTCGCACCGACTGGAATCAGTTACAGCAGTGGAATGCACTGCAGGCGAGCGCGGTGACAGTACCCACCCTGTTGCTGCAGGCCGAGTTCGATCCGCTCGCCGATACAGAAGCTCACGCCAGAGTATTCACTGCGATCGCGAATCCCTCCAAGCAGTGGGTGGTGCTGGCCGGTGGCGATCATGCCGCGTTGCTGGAGACTCCTCGGCAACAGTTGATTGATGCTTCTACCGCCTTCATGGCCTGGATAGATCGTTAGGCCAGATTGCAGTTTGTGATTGTCGACTCCTGGAACGCCGATGCCTGAATTGATACTGACAACCTACGATTGGGTGCCTGAACCGCCCCGTGGCTACGTGCGTGATCTGCGAATTCGCTGGGCATTGGAAGAGGCGAACCTACCCTACCGGGTCGAAAGCACTCCCTTTAAGGACAGACAGGCAGATCACTTTGCAAAGCAGCCCTTTGGTCAGGTTCCGTGGCTGACCGAGGGAGACAAAACAATCTTCGAGACTGGCGCGATCCTGATTTATCTCGGCGAGTGCAGCGAGCTGCTGCTATCGCGTGATCCAGCCAAGCGTCTGGTTTCTATCGAATGGATGTTTGCGGCGCTCAATTCGATGGAGATGGCGAGTGTTCCCTGGTCATTATTCAAATTCTTCGGTGATACAGGTGATACCTGGGCCCCGAAGTTTTTCGACGACTGGGTAAAGACGCGAGTGAAACATCTGGAACCCGTGCTTGCGAAGCACGAGTGGGTGGTAGACACTTTTTCCATTGCCGATATCGCGCTAGCCGATGTGCTGCGCCTCATCAACCGATTCAACGGGCTGGAGGATCAACCCGCCTGTCAGGCTTATGTGGAGCGGGCGACTTCCCGCCCTGCGTTTATCAAGGCGCATGCCGATCAACTCGCCCATTTCGCCGCCGCAGACGCACATAAGCGCTGAGTTTTTCTGCTGCCTCAGTGCTAAGAAATTCTGATTACCGCGAGTATCAGTCGGTATGGTCATGAACAGTCTACAGCGTGATTTTTCTAACGGTTGGAATGCCAGGGCACAGGAATTCATTGCGAATCGCAGCATGCAGATCGGTGTAGCCACGATGGCGAACTGGAGCCGATCACTGCGGGCCGGGCAATCCATTCTGGATATTGGTTGCGGTTTCGGAGGACCTTATACACAGAGCTTGATTGATGCAGGATTGACGGTGCATGGCATCGATCCGTCGGCGGTGTTGCTGACGGAATACCAGAGACGTTTCCCTTCGGTTTCGGCGCGCTGCGAAGCGATTGAAAATACCCGCTTCCTGGACAGCCGCTTCGACGCCATACTCGCAATTGGCGTGCTGTTTTTGCTGGAGCCGGAAGTTCAGAGAATCGCCCTGGAGAGAATGGCGACCAGGCTCAATGCTGGCGGCAGGTTACTGTTTACGTCACCCTGGCAATGTTGTGAATGGCAGGATTTGCTCACGGATCGTCCGTCCCGATCTCTGGGAAGAGAACAGTACGTGGCTGTGCTTCACGCACATGAAATGAGGCTGTTTGCGGAGTACACTGACGAAGGCGGCAATCACTACTATGATTTCCGCTTCAGTACCTCTTTCTGATCGAAGCAATGACCAACTCCTTGCGCGAGTTCGAAGAGCTAGCCCATGCAAACAGACGCCATTCTGGAAGTTGACCGTCAACTCGTGCGCTACCAACTTCTGGGATTTCCGGGAGTTCTGATGATTGGCCTTGGCGGCTATGGCTTGCTGGCGCGAGGAAAGGCATTCTGGTCAATGCTGAATGTCGAGAACCTGTGCATCGCGCTGATTGTTCTCGGGGCCTGCGTCGCGGGTTGAGAGGCGCATCGGGTTTACCCCTTGCTCAAGCAAAAAACGGAATTGACCGCGCAACAGCGCAAATAAGAGAGGCGCCATGCCCCTGCTTGAAGTAGAAATTGTCGGAGTCCCGGCCGCCACGACCAATCCTCCGCTCGCCAGACGCATTGCCGATACGGCCGGGGCAGTGCTTGGTTCTGCGCCGCAGGGTACCTGGGTGCGTCTGCATTACCTGCCGCCAGAACAGTATGCCGAGAATGGCGGCCTTATCGAAGCATTGCCCGTGTTTGTCTTGCTCACCCTCGCCAAACCTGCCACCGGTGCCGCGCTCGCCGCGCAATTACGCGAGCTGGCCCAGGCGATAGGTGACGCGTGTGAACGCGGTGCCGAGAGCGTACATATTCGTGTCGAGCCACCGGCGGCAGGTCGCATCGCCTTTGGTGGCAAACTGAGGGACTGATCGCAGGGTTGCGTCGGAAGGTTTTATCGCGGGGATCATCGACGGGTTTCATCGATGGGTTTCAGCGAAGGGTTTCATCGGAGAGCTTATGGCTAGCAAACGACCGACCACAATCGCACAGTACATCGATGCCGCAGCACCGGTAGCGAAGTCGCATTTGCAGGAACTCCATGTCTTGCTGAAAGGGATTGCGCCCACAGCGCAAGAGGCCATCAAGTGGGGCAATCCGTTTTACGTCGAGCCCCGCTTCCTGTTTGCGTTCTCGGCACACAAGGCGCACGTTGGTTTTATGTGCTCGGAACACCTCATGAAAGAACACTGTGCAGGCATAAAAGAGTATGAGTTAACGCCGCGGGGCATCCTGAAAATACCCTACAGCAAGCCCATCCCCAAGGCCCTCATCACCAGGATCGCCAAAGCAAGAGTGATGACTCTGAAAGCACGGCAAGACGACAGTTTCTGGTAGATTACCAGGAGGCGTTAGCCGGCGAGGCAATAGCAGTACCAATCACACTACAACGGAGAGATTCGATGAAGACGCTAATAAAAGCCACAGTACTGAGTTTGGGCGTGATCCTGTCGATGCCGGTATTCGCTCAGGGCACGGGCATCGAAGTGCGGTCGATACGGGTACTCGCGGTGGATGTCGAAGCGCTCGCGCGTTTCTACGAGACTGCCTTCGGCATGTCCGAAACACGTCGGCCTGTGGACACGGCGACTTTCAAGGAGATCGTGATCAATACCGGGGCAAGCTCCGAACTTGCTCGAGCCGCCCACTCCACACCCATTGTGATTGCCACGAAACGCGATCGCACGGCACCGCCACCGTCCATGGCCGCATTGATTCTCGAAGTGCCTGACATGGATGCGGCCATCGCGGCCGTCGTTGCAGAAGGCGGTAAGGGTGGAACGCCGAACACTTCCGGTGAAGGTCTCGTGTATGCCATGGTGGCGGACCCGGAAGGCAATCCCATCGAGTTGCTGCTGCGCCAGTAGCAACACCTCATTCAGCACAAGAGACAGGGTTTACAGGCCATGGAAGTCAGGCTGGTCAATTTTCCCGAGACCAGGGTGGCGCTGCTGCCTCACCGTGACAGCCCTGCAACAGAACACGCGACTGTCTTGCAGCTCGTGCAATGGAAGTTGCAGCACCAATTACTGGATCAGGAACGGTATCGAACCTACGGGTTGCACTATCTGCCGGGTACTGCGCCGGATTCAGAACACCGGGTCGATTTTTGTCTGTCGATCCATGAAACAGTCGAACCCAATACCTTAGGCATCGTCGAGAGTACGATCCCGACCTGTCGCTGCGCGCTCGCGCGCGACATTGGATCGCGATTGGATAATCAGGCGGTGAAGTATCTGGTGTATGACTGGCTGCCCCGCAGTGGCGAGACTGTTTCTGGTGCCCCGATTATTTTTCACTACGTGAATGTCGGTCCGACAGTGAAGGCGAGCGACGCCATTACGGATGTGTATTTGCCGCTTCACACTCAATGTATTTGAGACTGTGAATTGCTGACGGGTGGCGGTGCAAAAAAAAGCCCGCGCAGGATTTCTCACTGCGCGGGCATCATCACCCATCGACCCAGTGGCGAATAGGCCAAACTGCGCAGGGACTGAGGGAGAGATCAGTTCTGCATGGCAGCAATCACCACTGTGCTTATTAGAAATAATGCATGTCCTGTGCCAACTGTGAGGCCGCCCAAATCTCTGGCTTTCTGGCAGTCCCTGGTGAAAACGCGATGGCTGATAGCCTCAATTTGATTCACCACGCACCTTATTTGTGCGCGACGAGGCCTGGCTATACCTTGAGAGTATGTGGTTCGTCGTTTGACCAACCTGAGGTCGTCGCTCGTCGCGGAACTTGCGTGTCAGGTCAACTAACCATCACAATGGGGTGCAGCCAGCGGTCACAGACTGCCACGGGTGCTAGTGAGCTTGTCACCAATCAAAGCGAGAACTCAGAGTCAACAGAGTCAACAAAGGAAGGGACGCATGCAGTATTTGCCAGCAGTTGAAATGGAATCACCACACGGGGTCACAGTCACTGCCTCAGTGATCTGGTTGCACGGGCTCGGTGCCGACGGCAATGACTTCGCGCCCATCGTGCCGCAGCTAGAGCTGCCAACCGCATTCGGTATCCGCTTTGTGTTTCCTCACGCGCCGTCGATTCCTGTGACTATTAATAGTGGGTATGTCATGCCGGCCTGGTACGACATCAAGATGCTCGATATCGACAGGCATGTCGACGAGGCACAATTACTTCAATCCGCGAGCTGGGTCCACGATCTCATCGCCCGCGAGATCGAACGCGGCATCGCTCCAGAGCGCATCGTCATCGCCGGCTTCTCCCAGGGTGGCGCTGTGGCCTTTCAGGCCGGGCTCACCTATCCGCAACGACTGGGTGGCATCATGGCCCTGTCCACCTATTTCGCCACGGCGGCAAGTATTCGCATCGATCCGGTCCAGCATCGGCTGCCGGTGCTGATCTGTCATGGCAATCGCGACACTGTGGTGCCGGAATTGCTTGGTCGTCGCAGTGAGGCGACGCTCCAGGAGCGAGGCTTCGCGCCGGAATTCCATAGCTACCCGATGGAGCATGCGGTGTGCCCCGCGGAGATTGTGGACATTGGCGCCTGGCTGACCCGCGTGTTCAGAGCCAAGTCGTAACGCGCTACGGTGACCCCTTAAAAACCGGGCTTGACCTTAGACCTGGCTCTAAGGTTTATAATGCGACCTCGTCAATCCAAATCCACCTTCCCGCCGATGGTGGCTGTCACTGCGAGGTCCAGCGTGCTCAAGATCAGCGAATTGTCAGCCTGTACCGGGCTTACACCCCACACTCTGCGCTTCTACGAGAAGCATGGCCTGATCCAGGCCAGCAGCCGCAGTGATTCCGGCTACCGGTACTACAATACGAGCGACATCAAGCGCGTTGAGTTTGTGAAGGCCGCGCGCAGCATTGGCTTCTCGCTCGAAGACATCGGGATGTTGTTGTCGATTCGACTGGATAAGCGCAGCCACACCTGTCAGGAAGTTACCGACATCACCCAGGCGAAACTGAAGGAAGTCAGCGCCAAGATCACCGAGCTGCAATCGATGCAGCGCACACTGGAGATTCTGCTCGACAGCTGTTGCGGAGGTCCGGAAAGCGCGACCCATTGTTCGATCATGGAAGCACTGGATGCGGGGACCGTGCGAGACACAAACGCCCATACCCATAAGAGGAAAGCCTCATGAGCCTGTTAAGCGTCTTCTGGGAGATGGTAGTGGAGAGTGCACCGTGGTTGCTTCTGGGGTTTCTGCTCGCGGGAATCATCAAACAACTGATTCCTTCTTCCTGGGTGCAGAAGCAACTCGCAACACCCGGCCTGCTCTCCATCGTCAAGGGGGCAATCATCGGCGCGCCCCTGCCGCTGTGCTCCTGTGGAGTTATTCCCACGGCGCTGGCTGTACGCAAGGCGGGTGCTTCCAAAGGCGCCACGTCATCTTTTTTGGTGGCAACACCGGAAACCGGTGTCGATTCCATCTCTTTCTCTTACGCCGTGTTGGGTCCTGTTTTCGCCATCGCGCGCCCGGTTGCAGCCTTGCTCAGTGCCGTCGTTGCCGGCATCCTCGTCAATGGGTTCGATCGGGAAACCGAACCGGTGCCGGAGGTGGCGACGAAATCCGCGTGTTGCAGCGGCAAGACCTGTGCGGCACCCCCTCCGCAGGAAAGCCTCTCTCAGCGTCTGCTTGGTGCGATTCGTTACGGCTTTGACAATATGATCGCCGATACGGCGAAATGGCTGGTCATCGGACTGGTCGGTGCCTCACTGGTGACGGCCGTAGTGCCGCAGTCGTTCTTTCTGGAGTGGGGCAATGGGGTGGCGGCGATGCTTGTCATGGTGCTGGTGGGTCTCCCCATGTACATCTGTGCGACAGCCTCGACGCCGTTGGCCGCGAGCCTGTTATTCGCCGGCGTCTCTCCGGGTGCCGCGCTCGTCTTCATGCTCACCGGTCCTGCCACCAACATCGCGACGATGGGGGTGATCCGGGCACAACTCGGTAATCGGTCGCTGGCCGCTTATCTGGTTGGCGTCATCGGCAGCGCGATCGCCTGTGGGCTGGCACTGAACGGCCTGTTTAACTACTACGGCTGGGATCTGCAGCTGGCGATGGTGCAGCAGGGTATGGATATGGCACTCTGGCGACAACTCGCCGCGGTTATTCTGCTGTTGTTGATTGCCCGCGTCTGGCTGCGGCCGCTGTGGCGCTCACGCTTCCAGGGTGGGCGCGCTGTTACAGGCGATGCGTGAGCCCGCTGGATCGCTGCGTGACACGGTGATCATTGTCCAGGTAGAACACGACGTCGGCATTGACGGGCAGGGTATGCAGACAATGCCGGGTCAAGCGCTCGAAATGCTGGATGAAGCGCACCAGCTCCAGGGCATTGAAGCCGATTTCCCTGTCCCCACGCTTGCGCTGCATCTGTAATTCCTGATGACCGCGCCACGCGTAGACCTGCTCGAAATCCGGTGCCTGCAGGACCAGCAGCAGGTTCAGGCGAGCGAACAGTGACTGATAGCCCAGTGACAGCGCCTCGTTAACAAAGTGGCGCCATCTCCCGTCCTGGTCTTCGGTTTTCTCCAGGGTATTCATCGGCATCAGCAATTCCCCGTCGGCCTGTGGCGTCGCGCCGACGCACCAGCCCTCGAAGAAGATTATGTCCAGAGGGCCGCTTACGAGGGACCACTGCGACTCGGGCAGCCGGTCGTCGGCGCCCTTGTCGAAGCCCGGCAGGTGCACCAGGTCGCCGGGCCCCGCCGCAAGCAACTTGTCGAGTGTCTGACTCGCCAGCCTGACATCGTGTGTGCCCGGTACACCGCGGCACGCCAGCAACGGGTGGATGTCCTGACTCAGTCGGGTGCGTTCGGCCTTGGTCAGGTAGAAATCATCGAGGGACAGAGCGACCGCATGCTGGCCCATTCCCTGCAAGAGTCCGGTGAGAAGATGTGCCAGCGTAGACTTGCCAGTGCCCTGTGCTCCATTGACGCCAATCAGGAGAGGCTTGTCAGGAGTGCGACGCCGACAGGCGACAAGTTCCGGGACCAGCGGCAGGAACCAGTCCGCGATATCGTCACAATAGGACTCGGGCAAGTCTTCCTGCGCGATAAACTCGTCAATAAACTGTTGATACATTGTGTATAGTTTTTGTCGATGGATTTGAATCGAGTGTGTACTGCGTTTATCCCACAGTTATTTGGTGATTCCAAGCTTTTGCATAGGTCTCATTCCGCTCCTGTGTTAGCATTCCCCTCTGCGCGATCGGGATCCTGAGACCGCGCATCCGGCTCCCGCCCGCTACTCCAGTTGTTCACAAAGTAAAACTACAAGAAGAATTAGAAGAAGAATTAGAAGAAGAGTTAGAAGAAGAACCAAAAGCAGAAAACCAGGAAAAACAGAAAGAACAGAAAGAACAGAAAGAACAGAAAAAAGAAAAGATAGAACAGCAAGAACAGAAATAACAGCAAGAACAGAAAGAACAGTAAAAACAAAAGCCCGGATTCACCGTGATAACCCAGCAGCGCGTCTCGCCGCTGACCGCCTGGTTAACCACCACAACGCCGAAACATGCCGATGTCCACATCCCTGCTGCCCGAACGACCCTTGCTGATCTCGCCCACACTCGCGGCGACAATCGGGCTGGAAGAGGCGGTGATGTTGCAAGAGCTCGCGCAGCTGATCGCGCTGCGCTCCACCGACACCCACAAGCAGCGCCGATGGTTGGAATTGAGTGATCAGGATTTGCTCGACGTGTTTCCCTTCTGGGCTCTGGTTGACATCAAGCGGGTACAGCTCAGTCTGCAGAACCTGGGATTGTTACTCGTTGACCCCGGTACGCCGTCACAACACAGTGCGTTGTTTGCGATAGACGAGGCGACTGCCACGGCCCCGGTGGCGAAGCCGAAACCGGTCGCGACCGCGCCCCGGGCAGTGGGCCCCAGCGGGGCTACGCTTATGCCGCCGAACTGGCAGCCGGAACCGGACTGGGTCGCTTTCTGCCTGCAGCACGGCGTCCCGGAGCCATTCGTCCATTCTCTCGTGCCGGAATTCGTGCGTTACTGGCGCGATCGTGGTCAGGCCCGAGCCTCCTGGGGCAATGCCTTCTACAAGCACGTGCTCCGTGAATGGCGGGCCGAGCAGACACGACAGGGCGCCTGGGAACAGTCCAGTACCATGTCCGCAACCTGGCGACCCAGTGAGGATGCCATCGGCATTCTGGAGAATGCCGGTATCAATGCCAGCTTTATCGAAGATGCCATTCCCGAATTTGTGTTGTACTGGCGCGAGCGGGGATTGGTGCAGGGCGCGTGGAACACGAAATTTATCGAACACATACGGCGGCAGTGGGCGAAGTTCTCCGCCTCGTTCGGACTTGATGATACGCCGAGGGTGATCCCTTCAGACTGGCAACCAAGTGCAGATTGTTATGAGATTTTGCAACTTGCCGAGATTGATGAAGACTACGCGCGTAGCAAGATTCCGGAATTCGTTTTGTACTGGAAAGACAGTCAGCAGGTTAAAGCTTCCTGGAACACAGTCTTTCTACAATTCATTAAACAAGATTGGGCGCGACAACTGAAACAACAGGAATCCGCGGATATCACTCATGCAGAAAATCAAACCCTTGTTGGAACAAGCCAGCAAAGGATTAAAGAAAAGTTCCAGCGCATCGCCGACCGTAGCTGGGCGGAGTAGTCAGCCGACTCCGGCGATGGTCGATCGCGTGGGCGAGCCCGGTGCCGGTTTCGCGCAAGACGCGGAACTCGATCATGTTGACGCCATAAACCAGGTGTTTGCGGAATTCGAGTTCGCCTATCACAACCAGTTTCACAAGGCATTCGCCAGCGTCGAGAGCCTGGTAATCGCAAAAAAATACTGGCTCTCCAGTCTGGAACACTATACGCCGACGCAGATCGTGCAGGCAGCGAAGCGCCTGATCAAGACCCAGGATTATCTGCCATCCATCGCCGCGCTCGTGCGTGCCTGCGAGGAAGGGTTCGATTTGTTCGGTCTGCCAGCACCTCGGCAGGCCTATTACGAAGCCTGTTCGGCGCCTTCGCCGAAACGCTCACATCGGTGGAGCCATGAGGCCGTGTACTATGCGGGCAAGGTCACAGGCTGGTATCTGCTCGCCAATGAGCCTGAGGCCACAGCGCTTCCGGCGTTCGAGTACAACTACACGGCGCTGTGCCGCCGGGTGATGAATGGTGAAGCGCTCACCATCGAAATTCCGCAACCGATCGCCGATCGGGTCGAGCGTCCGCTGGATCGCGAGGAAGCGCAGGCGCGCATCGCGAAACTGAAGGCCGACCTCGATCTCTAACTCGATCTCCAACCTCGACTTCTAAAAATATCGCCCTAGCCGTTGAGCTTGCGATATTTGATGCGGGTTGGCGCCGCATTCTCGCCGAGCCGTTTCTTGCGATCGGCTTCGTAGTCCGTGTAGTTCCCGTCGTGGAAAACAATCTGGCTGTCACCCTCAAAGGCGAGGATGTGGGTGCAGATGCGATCGAGAAACCAGCGATCGTGCGACACCACAATGGCGCAACCTGGGAAGGCAAGCAGGCCCTCTTCCAGCGCGCGCAGGGTTTCCACATCCAGGTCGTTGGTCGGTTCGTCCAGCAACAACACGTTGGCGCCGCGCTTTAACAGCTTCGCCGTATGCAGGCGGTTGCGTTCACCGCCAGACAAATCTTTCACGAATTTCTGCTGATCGCCACCCTTGAAGTTGAAGCGACTGGCATAGGCGCGGGAGGGGATCTCGTATTTGCCAATCTGCAGAATGTCCTGTCCGTCGGAAATCTCCTCCCACACGGTATTGTCGCCTTTGAGCGCATCGCGGCTCTGGTCAACATAGGCCAGCTCGACAGTCTCGCCCAATTCGATGGAACCGGAATCGGGCTTCTCGCTGCCAACCAGCATGCGCAGGAACGTGGTCTTGCCGGCGCCGTTGCCGCCGATGATGCCAACGATACTGCCCTTGGGGACTGAGAAGCTAAGATTGTCGATCAGCACCTTGTCGCCGAAGCCCTTACACAGATCCTTCACGACGATCACCTTGTCGCCAAGCCGGGGTCCGGGCGGGATATAGAGTTCCGAAGTTTCGTTGCGCTTCTGGAATTCCTGGGAGTTGAGTTCCTCGAAGCGGGCGATACGCGCCTTGCTCTTGGACTGACGACCCTTCGGATTGGCGCGCACCCATTCCAGCTCGGACTTGATCGTGCGCTCGTGGGCGGCTTCCTGCTTGGCTTCCACCTCCAGGCGCTTCTCCTTGGTCTCCAGCCAGGTACTGTAGTTGCCCTCATAGGGAATGCCGTGGCCGCGATCCAGTTCCAGAATCCAGCCGGCAGCGTTATCGAGGAAATAGCGATCGTGGGTGATTGCCACCACGGTGCCGGGGTATTCCTGCAGGAAGCGCTCGAGCCAGGCGACGCTTTCCGCGTCGAGGTGGTTAGTGGGCTCATCGAGCAGCAGCATGTCCGGCTTGGACAGTAGCAGTCTGCACAGGGCAACCCGGCGCTTCTCACCGCCGGAGAGTGTGCTGACCTTGGCCTCCCAGGGCGGCAGACGCAAGGCATCAGCCGCCTGTTCCAGAATGCGCTCGACCTGCCAGCCATCCACTGCATCGATCTCGTTCTGCAGCGTACCCTGCTGTTCCAGCAGGGCATTCATCTCGTCATCACTCATGGGTTCGGCAAACTTGTCGCTGATGGCATTGAATTTGTCCAACAGCTCGATGATGTTCTTGATGCCATCCTGGACATTACCGCGCACGTCCTTAGCCTCATCCAGTTCCGGCTCCTGTGGCAGATAGCCGATGCGGATATCTGACTGGGGGCGAGCCTCACCGTTATATTCCTTGTCCCGACCGGCCATGATGCGCAGCAGCGTGGACTTGCCCGAGCCGTTGAGACCCAGCACGCCGATCTTGGCGCCGGGAAAGAAGGACAGGGAGATGTCTTTCAGGATTTCTCGCTTCGGGGGGACGATCTTGCCGACCCGGTTCATCGTGTATACAAATTGCGCCATGCTGTGTTCCTGCGACCAGATAAAAATGAGGGCGGTATTATGTCACAGCCGCCGCCGGTTTGATGCACTGCGGGAGAGGAAGGCTCCCCGGAAACGTGATTTTGAGGATGTCCAATCCCGGCCCATCATGTAGAATAGCGCCTTCAAAAAATCCCCCGGGTTTCCGCCTCAAATCCAATACGGAGTAGCAGATGTTTACGAGCGACACCAGCCTGTCTGAATTCGATTCTGACGTTAATGCAGCGATCGAAGCTGAGCAAACCCGGCAGGAGCAGCACATCGAACTGATTGCCTCGGAGAACTACACCAGCCCGCTCGTGATGCAGGCGCAGGGCTCGGTGCTCACCAACAAATACGCCGAGGGTTACCCCGGCAAACGCTACTACGGTGGGTGTGAACACGTCGATGTCATCGAAGAGCTGGCAATCGCGCGGGCCAAGGAGCTGTTCAAGGCCGATTATGCCAACGTGCAACCGCACTCCGGATCACAGGCCAATGCCGCGGTCTATATGGCTTTGCTGAAACCCGGCGATACCGTGCTTGGCATGAGCCTGGCCGACGGCGGCCATTTGACTCACGGCGCCAGCGTCAGTTTCTCCGGTCGCATCTACAAAGCCGTGCAGTACGGCCTGAATGCGAGCACTGGCGAGATCGACTATGCCCAGGTGGCCGCCCTCGCGCAGGAACACAAGCCGAAGATGATCATGGCCGGCTTCTCTGCCTATTCCCGGGTCATCGACTGGCAGAAGTTTCGCGAGATCGCCGACAGTGTCGGTGCCTATTTCGTCGTCGACATGGCCCATGTCGCCGGTCTGATTGCCGCCGGGGTCTACCCGAGCCCGGTCAACATCGCCGACGTGACAACGTCAACCACGCACAAGACCCTGCGCGGTCCCCGTGGCGGGCTCATTCTGGCGCGCGCCAATCCCGAGTTGGAGAAGAAACTCAATTTCGCCGTGTTCCCGGAGAGTCAGGGTGGACCGCTGATGCACGTGATAGCCGCCAAGGCCGTGTGCTTCAAGGAAGCCATGCAGCCGGGGTTCAGAGCCTATCAGGAACAGGTCTTGAAGAACGCCCGCGCCATGGCCCAGGGCTTTATCGACCGCGGGTACGATGTGGTCTCCAACGGCACTGACGATCACCTTTTCCTGTTGAGCCTGATCAAGCAGGGCATCACCGGCAAGGATGCGGATGCCGCCATGGGGCGCGCCAATATCACGGTGAACAAGAACGCCGTTCCCAATGACCCCAAACCGCCCTTCGTCACCAGCGGTCTGCGCATCGGCTCACCAGCCATCACCACCCGAGGTTTCAAGGAAGCCGAGGCGACTGCCTTAACCGGATGGATGTGCGATATTCTGGACGATCTCGGAAACGAAGCCCTGATCGAGGCCACCAAGGCGAAGGTTCTCGAGCTGTGCGCACGATTTCCGGTGTACAAGCGGGGCTGATGCGATGCCGCGCACATGACGCGGCGCGAGCTATTCACGCAACACCAAGAGAGCGGCCAACATGCATTGTCCATTCTGTAGTGCGGTAGATACCAAGGTGATCGATTCCCGGCTCGTCTCGGAAGGCGATCAGGTGCGTCGTCGGCGCGAGTGCATAACCTGTGCTGAACGTTTCACCACCTACGAGACAGCCGAGCTGGTGATGCCGCGCATCATCAAACAGAATGGAATTCGTGAGCCCTTCAACGAAGACAAGTTGCTCGCCGGTCTGACCAAGGCGCTGGAGAAGCGACCAGTCAGTATCGAAAGCGTCGAGGAGGCCGTGAGTCGCATCAAGGCCTTTCTGCGTGGTTCCGGCGAACGCGAAATTGAATCCCGAGCTGTTGGTGAGCAGGTAATGAAGGAACTGCGCAATCTCGATGAGGTTGCCTACGTGCGTTTCGCTTCTGTGTATCGCAGCTTCAAGGATCTGAACGAATTCCGACAGGAAATCGACAGGCTCTCCAATGACAGCAACAAGGACAGCGTCGAGTAGGCACTCTGTTCCCGGGCCGCCTTGCTTTACGGCCAAATTCCACTACAGTGCTTCTTGTCATTTAAAATCCTGTGCTTCAGAACCCTGTAATCCGGAATCCAGTAATAGAGATTCCCGTAAAAGAGATCACTGCAGCACGATTCGCCTGAATACTCTAACCCTATAAGGTGTTTGCTTAATTAACCCTGAGTCATGCAAGTCTATTCCAACAAGGCACTGAGCCAGGAAATTATTGACTGGCCAGTTACAATGCAGCGTGCACTGATGCTGGCGGCGCGCGTGATGTCGGCTGCCCCCAATCCACGTGTTGGCTGCGTGATTGTGTGCGCTGAAGGTATCGTGGGCGAGGGTTGGCACAGTGCAGCCGGGCAGCCCCATGCGGAGATCGAAGCATTGCGAATGGCCGGGAACGCCGCGCGCAATGCAACCGTCTTCGTCACACTCGAGCCCTGTGCCCATCATGGGCGAACCGGCCCCTGTGCCGATGCTCTGATTGCCGCTGGAGTCGCTCGCGTCGTGATTGCCGGCATCGATCCGAATCCGGCGGTAGCAGGCAAAGGGATTGCACGGCTGGAAGCGGTCGGCATCGAGGTTGCGCATCTGGTGGATTTCGAGGCAGCCGCGCAATCGCTCAATCGCGGGTATTTCAAACGTCGGCAGTTTGGCCGTCCCTGGGTAACCTGCAAACTGGCGATGAGCATCGACGGGCGCACCGCTCTCGCCAATGGCACCAGCAAGTGGATTACTGGCGGCGAGGCGCGGGCGGACGTGCAACGATTGCGCGCCCGCAGTTGCGCAATTGTTACGGGCATTGCGACGGTCCTGTTTGACGATCCCTCGTTGACGGTAAGGCCCGCGGAACTGCAACTGTCAGCAGAGGCGCAGCAGGTGAATGCCCTGGCGCTGCGGCGACAGCCGCTGCGTGTGATCCTGGACAGCAAGGGGCGCGTTCCCGCGAACGCACGAATTCTGGGAGACGGCACCGGTGTCAAGGTGTACATCGGGCGTGAGAGTCAGGCGCCGAGCGGCCTGCCGGCTGCGGTTCAGGTGCTCCCGGTTGCCGCCAATCGGCAAGGAGTCGATCTGCTTTCTGTGCTAGAATCCCTCGCCTCGGATTTTGAGTGCAATGAAATTCTCGTCGAGGCGGGCTCAACCCTGAGCAGTGCCTTTATTAGCGCTGGACTCGTGGACGAATTGATCGTCTATATTGCACCAAAATTGCTGGGCAGTGATGCCCGCGCCCTGTTTGAAGCCTCTGGATTGACGGCCCTCACCACAGCCCCACAGTTTGAGCTGGCCGATGTCGAGCGTTTCGGCAATGATGTGCGGCTGACGCTGCATCCACAGTATGGCAAGAGCGACTAGTCGATGTTTACCGGCATTATTGAAGCCACGGGCACAGTGACCCGGCTAACCCAGATCGCCTCGGAGTGGCGGCTGTCACTCGACAGCGGAAAACTGGTACTTGATGACGTCAGGCTGGGAGACAGCATTGCAGTCAATGGTTGTTGTTTGACCGTCGTCGAACTGAGCGCGAAGGGATTCAGCGCCGATGTCTCGAATGCAACCCTGGAATGCACAACTCTTGGCAATTTCTCCAGAGGAACGCGTGTGAATCTCGAGAAGGCGATGCTGGCAAGCGATCGGTTTGGTGGGCACATCGTCAGCGGTCACGTCGATGGCGTAGGAAGTTTGTTAGAGTCAACCGCCGACGCTCAAAGTGTGCGACTCCGCTTTGGCGTGCCTGCGACGCTCTCGCGCTACATCGCGGCGAAGGGTTCGATCTGTGTAGACGGGACCAGCCTGACCGTTAACGAGATCGACAGCAACAGTTTTACGGTCAATGTCATCCCTCATACCCAGCAGGAAACGGTTATCGGTGGTTATGTGGTGGGACAGCGCGTCAATATCGAAGTGGATTTGATCGCGCGCTATCTCGAGCGCATGATGCGCGCGGACAAGAATTCTGGCGAGCAAGGCGGGATCAGCAATGAGTTGCTGGCCAGACACGGATTCAAATAGGGTAAGTCTCAGCACACGGGTAACAGGTTTAATGGAACTGAATTCAATAGAAGAGATCATCGACGATATTCGCCAGGGCAAGATGGTGATCTTGATGGATGACGAAGATCGTGAGAACGAAGGCGATCTGATCATCGCCGCCGAGCGCGTGCGCATGGAAGACATCAATTTCATGGCGACTTACGCCCGCGGATTGATCTGCCTCACCTTGACGCGTGAGCGATGCGAGCATCTCAATCTTCCCCTCATGGTGCATGAAAACAACACGCCCTATAACACCAGTTTTACTGTCTCTATTGAAGCGGCCACTGGCGTTACGACAGGCATTTCTGCCGCCGACCGAGCTCGCACGATTCAGGTTGCGGTTGGCAGGGACAGTGTCGCCAGTGACATCGTTCAGCCTGGCCATATCTTTCCTATTATGGCTCAGCCTGGTGGCGTACTGCGCCGTGCCGGACATACTGAATCCGGTTGTGACTTGGCGCGTATGGCTGGTTATCAGCCAGCCGCGGCGATCGTCGAGATCATGAACGACGACGGGACCATGGCGCGTCGGCCGGATCTGGAAAAATTTGCTCAGAAACACGGCATCAAGATTGGTACGATTGTCGATCTCATTCACTATCGCATCGCCAACGAACAGACTATCACCCGCCTCGAATCGAACCCCATGCAGACCAAATTTGGTCAGTTTGTTGTGCACAGTTTCCACGATTCCATCAGCGGCAGCACCCACCTTGCGTTCACGATGGGCGAGATTCAGGCCGATGACCCGGTATTGGTCCGGGTGCATATCCCCAATACACTGCGTGATGTCTGTGAGGTGTTTAATGCCGACCGGACCAGCTGGTCCTTCAGCGCGGCGCTGGAGAAAATAGCCGCAGAAGGCAAGGGGGTAGCTGTGCTATTATCCGGCGACGATTACGGACAGGATCTTGAGCACACGATTGCCGCCGCACTGGCGACCGGGCGGGGCACTTCTCGCAGCAATGTGCCACGCAATGACCTCACAATTGGCACCGGATCGCAGATTCTCCGCGACCTCGGCGTCGGCAAGATGCGGCTGCTGAGCTACCCGGCGAAATTCAATGCGATTTCCGGGTTTGATCTCGAAGTCGTGGAATTTGTCCAATTCGAGAAATAAGCGAAGTACGTTACAGCACCGGGTTTTAACAGGAATTTACCATGAGCACGATCAAAACCTATGAAGGTAATTACAACAATGCGACGGCGGGCTACGCGATTGCCGTGGCACGCTTCAACAGCTTCATCGTCGACCGACTACTCGATGGTGCGCTCGATGTGTTGAAGAAACACGGTGTGCAGGACAAGGACATAACAATTGTTAAAGTACCGGGGGCCTTCGAATTGCCTCTGGTAGTCAAACAGCTGGTTGCGAAGGACAAGGTCGATGCGGTGATTGCGCTCGGTGCCGTCATTCGCGGTGGTACCCCGCATTTCGAATACGTTGCCGGTGAATGCGTGAAAGGCATTAGTCAGGCGAGCCTCGAGGGCAATAAACCGGTCGCCTTCGGTGTGCTCACCGTCGATACCATCGAGCAGGCGATTGAACGAGCAGGCACGAAAGCGGGCAACAAGGGTGCCGAGGCGGCCATCACTGCCATTGAAATGGTGAGTGTATTACGCCAATTGGAGAACTAGGTGGTCCAGGCCAAGGTCGCTCAGGACGGGACCAACAAGCCCCGTATGTCGCTCGCCGAGCGCCGCAAGGCGCGGCGATTGCTGGTGCAGGCGCTGTATTCCTGGCTGATTGCCGGTAACGAAACCACCGACATCCTCAAGCAGTTCCGGGAAGAGAATCCCGGCAAGATCGATTGGGATTTTTTTCAGGAAGTGCTGCACGCAGTGCCGAAGCAGGCTGCAACTCTCGACGAGCATCTGCGTCCGCTGCTTGATCGTGACCTCGATGCTCTGGATCCGATTGAGAAGGCGCTACTCTATCTTGGCAGTTATGAACTCGCGTTCCGCATCGATGTTCCCTATCGCGTCGTAATCAATGAGGCAGTCGAGCTGGCCAAAATGTTTGGGGCTACCGAAAGTCACAAATACATCAATGGCGTGCTCGACAAGCTCGTACCGGTGCTGAGAAAGGCCGAATACAGGAAGCAGCGGTCCTAGCGTCCGCCGCGCGCCGCGCGATGAGTCAATCCGAATTCGATATCATTCGCCGCTACTTTGCCGACTCCGGACTTGGATTTGCCCGTGAAGGCGTGGTCGCCGGTATCGGCGATGATGCGTCACTTCTGACGGTACCGCCTGATTCACAACTGGCCCTGTCGCTGGATGTGCTCAATGAAGGCGTGCATTTCCCTGTGGGTGCGGATGCCGAAGCCATCGGCAATCGTGCGCTCGCGGTCAATCTGAGTGATCTGGCGGCGATGGCGGCCACCCCGTTGTGTTTCACCCTGGGTCTCAGCCTGCCGCAGGCCGATGCGAACTGGCTCGCCGGTTTCAGTCGGGGACTACTCGCCCTCGCGCAGCAGTTCAATTGTCCTCTGGTTGGTGGTGATCTCGTGCGCGGGCCGCTCGCCATCAGCATCCAGGTACAGGGGTTGGTGTCGCCAACCCGCGTCTTGCGACGGCAAGGGGCACGAGTGGGTGACCAGGTCTATGTCTCCGGCACGCTGGGTGATGCGGCGATTGCGCTGGTGGCGATGGGATTGCCCAGCGCGCTTGGACCACAGTTCGTCTGTGTGGAAGGCATGCCGCAGCAATCCCAACACCGCCATTTTCTGCAGGCTTATTTCCAGCCCCAGCCCCGCATCGGCCTGGCACAGGCCGTGGCTGTCGAGGCAACCAGTGGCATCGACCTGTCAGACGGATTGGCCGGTGATCTGGGGCATATTCTGAGCGCCAGCGGTGTCGGTGCCCGATTGTATGCCTCAACCCTGCCCGTCTCGATTCCGGCAGCGCAGAGCATGTCGCCGGCCAATTGTGAACTCGCCGCCTTGTTTGGCGGCGATGACTACGAACTCTGTGTAACCGTCCCACCGGCAGCGTGCGCTACCGTCGAGGCAGCGGCCCATGCATTGGGTGTTCCACTGACCCGTGTCGGCGAGATCGTGTCGGAACCGGGCTTGCAGCTCGTTACAGCATCTGGTGTTAGTCTCCCGATCACGGGTAGCGCGTACCAGCATTTTGGTTAATCCCACCGAGGCCTGAATGACGAGTCCAGCCACACGCACACCGCAATCGATTTGGCGCAATCCGGTGCATTTTCTCGCGTTTGGGTTTGGTAGCGGGGCGGTGCCGAGGGGGCCAGGGACTGCCGGTACCGCAGTGGCGATGCTGATCTATCTGGCGCTCCCGCCCATGACGCCTCTGGCGCATGCGGCACTGATCGTCGGCAGTTTTCTGCTGGGGGTATGGCTGTGCGGCAAGACCGCCAGCGATCTGGGTGTGCATGACCATGGTGGCATTGTCTGGGACGAGTTTGTAGGGTACTGGATAACGATGTTTCTGGCGCCGGCTGGCTGGAGCTGGGCGCTGATTGGCTTCGGCCTGTTTCGGGTGCTCGATATTTTCAAGCCGTGGCCCATCAAGTGGGTGGACCGACAGGTGAAAGGGGGCATGGGAATCATGCTTGATGATGTGTTAGCGGGTATAATGTCAGCCTTGTGCATTCAGGCCATTGTCGTTTTGCTGCCCTGATGCCCGCTATAAAGAGGATTTGCTGTTGACCGTCAATTTTGCTGCATCTGCCCTCCTGCCCACACCGTGGGGACAGTTCACTATCTACGGATTCGAGGATGTCGAGACCGGCAAGGAACATGTGGCGCTCGCCCTCGGCGATCTCGCCGGTGATGAGCCGCTGTTATGCCGGATTCACTCCGAATGCCTCACAGGCGATTGCCTGTTCAGCCTGCGTTGCGACTGCGGTCCCCAGCTACAGTGCGCGATGGAGAGAGTCGGCAATGCAGGTCGCGGCCTGATTCTGTACTTGCGCCAGGAAGGCCGCGGCATTGGCCTGCTCAACAAGATTCGTGCCTATGCCCTGCAGGATTCCGGCGCCGACACGGTTGAAGCGAATGTGCAACTCGGTTTCGACCCGGACAGTCGTGAGTACCAGATCTGCAAACCGATGCTCGACTTTTTCAAGGTCAAGCGTGTGCGCCTCATGACCAATAACCCGCGTAAGGTCGAAGCCTTGCAGGAGATGGGAATCGACGTGACCGAGATTGTTCCCATACACACCGGCGCAAACCCTCATAACGAGAGTTATCTGTCGGTGAAAATCATGAAGCTCGGACACATCAAAAAATAGTGCCGAGAGTCGACTTATTCGGCCGAAGCGAATAGCTGTGGCAGACTCCAATCGCAACATCATCATCGATTTACTGCGTCACGGTGAACCCGAGGGCGGAGATGTGCTGCGCGGACGCCTCGATCATGCGCTGTCGCCGCTGGGCTGGTCCCAGATGCACAAGGCCATGGCCCGCGCTCGCCAGACCCAGGCTGCCGCTGACTACACGCACATCATCACGTCTCCTCTGCAACGGTGCCGCGCCTTCGCCGAATCGCTCGCGTCTGAATTACAGTTACAACCGGCGATTGTCACCGATTGGCAGGAAATCGATTATGGCGAGTGGGATGGTCTGCCCCTGGCAGAATGGCGACGCGTGTCTGCCGCCCAGTTCGCCGCGTTCCGTGCCGACATGGCGCAACTGGCGCCACCGAATGGAGAAGATTTCCCGAGCTTTTCAGGACGGGTATTGGCAGCTTGGCAGCAGCTCGCTGAATTGCCCGATGACAGTCATGTGCTGGTCGTGACCCATGGTGGTGTCTTGCGGGTGGTTCTGCCGACCGTATTGGGCATGCCGCTCAATCGAAGCCAACCTCTGCAAATTCCCTTTGCCAGCTTCAGCCGCGTCGCCCTGCGCGTGCGTAACGGGCAGGCACAGTCGAGTCTGGTCTTTCACAACGCTGCCGATTAGCGGGTACGGGCGATTTCAATCTGCTCGCACATCATCTGCGCACCTTGCAATGCACGCGGAGTATGTCGTTGCAGCAATTCTGGCGGCACAAAGAAGAGATTGTCTTTGGCGACGGCGGGCACTCCAGGCCAGCGCTTCCAGTCATCCAGCCATTCCGGTCGTTCGATATCCATGCCGCTGGCGATAATGGCGGTCGGATTTCGTGCCAGTACGGCTTCCACGCTGACCTTGGGAGCGACGAGGCTGATATCCGCGAAGATATTGCGACCGCCACACAGCGTGATGATGTCATTAATCAGTTCGTTACCGCCGGCGGTAATCAGCGGCAAATCCCAGACCTGATAGAACACGCTGACAGGTGTTCTCGTTTCATAGCGGGTACTCAGTTGCGCCAGTCGTTCGCGAAATGCCGCAGTTGCGACGTCGGCTGTGTCAGCCGTGCCAGCCAGTGCCGCCAGACGTTCTATGTGGGAAGGAATTGAACTGAGCTGCTTGGGTTCGGCGATATAGACGGTGAGACCAAGCTCCCGCAAGCGCTTCACCGAGGCACGGGGATTCCCGGATTGCCACGCCACGATGAGATCGGGTTCCAGTTGCAGGATGCGCTCCATGTCGAGCAGATCAAACCGGCCGACGATCGGCAGGGCACTGGCAGCGGGTGGATAGTCGCTGTATTCCACCACGCCGACGAGTTTGTCGCCGGCGCCGGCCGCGAACAACAGCTCAGTGAGTGAGGGTGCCAATGAGATGATGCGCTCAGCAGGGTGTGCAAGCCGTACTTTGGCGTTTTCATCATCCGTCACCTCCACTGCTTGTGCGAGACCCCGGCTCGGCGTCAGCATGGCGGTGCAGAGGATCAGGCAGAGCAGAAGGGAAGGAAGAGGGCGAAGCTGCAGGATTGTGATCGGCATGGGCTGGATTTGTTCGACTGGTTAGTTTGAGCAGACTGATTAATAGTCAATTCCCTTCTGTACCTTGACGCCTGCATAGAACGCATGTTTGGTTTCACCGAGTTCGGTGACCGTATCTGCCATCTCAATCAGCTCCTTCGAGGCATTGCGACCGGTGATGATGACATGTTGTCCTGATGGTCGGCCCGCCAGGGTTTTGAGGACGAGTTCCTTGTCGAGGTAGCCGTAGGTAAGCATATAGGTGAGCTCGTCCAGAATGACGACATCGATCGCGGGATTGTTCAGCAGTGTCGTTGCCTTGGCCCAGGTCGCCTTTGCCGCGGCAATATCTTTGTCGCGGTCCTGCGTCTCCCAGGTAAAGCCGGTATTCATGACATGAAACTCGACGAGCGGATGCTGACCAAACAGCATCTGCTCGCCGCATTCCCACTGACCCTTGATGAATTGCACCACGCCGCAGCGCAGGCCGTGGCCGACGCTGCGCGCTAGCATACCGAACGCCGACGAGCTCTTGCCCTTGCCATTGCCGGTCAGCACCAGCAACAGGCCCTTGTCGATCGTCGCCGCGGCGATGTTCGCGTCGATATGAGCCTTCTTGCGCTGCATCGCCTTCTTGTGGCGGAGATTGCGCGCGGTCTTGCTGTCGTCGGAAGTTGTCACGTCGGTTTCCCCGGGCGAATGTTTGAACTAGAAGTTTACCCTGATTCCAAGATAGGAGGCGCGCCCGGGAGCGCGATAGTCCACCACTTCCTGAAAGCGGTCATCAAGTGCGTTCTCCAGCCGGGCATAGAGCTCGATCGAGTCGCTGAAGCGGTAATTCGCCCCCAGATCGAGTACCGCCGTATCCTCGAGCGCCACGGCGCTGCCAAACACCTCATCGATGGCATCCCGTGTGGCGCGCCAGAAGCCATGCAGATACAGCCTCTCGTTCCCGCTGCGGTAACTCAGTCCAACATTGGCCAGATGCTTTGGCCGACGCAAGCGCGGCTTTCCATTTGGGCGCTCGGTCTCGTTATAGGTGTAGTTGCCCTGCAGGCTCAGCCCGGGCAGTAATGGATAGGAGCCGACGAGTTCGAAGCCTGTGGAATCGCTGCGACCGAGATCCTGCAGGTAGCCACTGTACGCCGACAGATCGAAATAGATAGCATCCTCCACGCGCTGCTCGAAGACAACGAACTCGAGTTGCAGACCGTTGTCGCCTGCATACTCGATACCTGCTTCGAGGCCTTTGCTCGTTTCTTCGCCGAGTCGCACGAGTGAGGCTGGGGGATAGGCAAATGGTCCGCTGTTGTAGGCAACCTCGTACAGGCTGGGAGCGCGGAACCCGGATCCGAAACTAGATCGCAATTTTAAGACTCCGCCTGGCAGGGTAATCAGATACGCGGCGCTTACGCGATAACTCTGGTGATTGCCATAGTCATCGTTATGATCACGACGTACCCCGGCGGTGAGGTAGAGTGAATCGGAGAAATTGCTCAGCAGCTCGAGGTAGTAGCCTTCGTTGTCGCGCTCGGCAAGGTCATTCTCTTCCTGCTCAAGATCAACCCCGAATACGAGATCGAAGCCCGGCAGTTTCTTGACGCTACCCACATATTCCCAACGTTCAAGCTGGCCATTCGAACTGAAGGCACTGGTACCAAGCGCCAGATCGTCGCGATCAGTCTCGGAGCGGGCATAGGCGAGCGTATGGGAGAACCGCTCGCCGGTGTAACTGGTCGACAGCCGGGTCGCATCCAGCGCATAGAGTGCCTCACAGTCATACACGGTGGTGCCTGCCCAGCATCCATCGTATTGCGTCTCACCATCGACTTCGCGGTGCACGAGTTCGACTCGCAGCGCCGAATTCAGATTGTAGCCGATGCGTGTGTGCAGAGTCTGATTCTCATAACCGTCTTTATCTGACAGCACTGTATCGGAGAGTCGCACGTTGTAGCCATCGCCCTGGAAATCAGAGGCGGCAAGGAAGAAGTCGGCATTGTCATTGGCCGCCGAGACAGTGGCGGCGATCTGGTTCGTGCCAAAGCTGCCAGTCTGGCCGTCGAGATTGATGGCGAAACCGTCAGTCTTGCTCAGTGAGGAGATGCTGACAACGCCGCCCGCGTCTGCCCCATAACTCAGACCCTGCGGGCCGCGCAGAATTTCCACCCGGCCGACACCGCCGCTGAGTATGTGCTCTACTGGTGTCGCCACCTGTGGACTACTGGGATCTGATAGGCGCAGACCATCGAACAGGGTCAGGGTACGAAAACCTTCCTCGCCGCGAATACGAATCGCCGAAATGGCCCCGGTACCGCCGTAGTTGCTGCCGCCGACAGCCGCAGATTGGCGGAGGATATCATTGAGCGAGACGTTGCCGTGCTCGAGTATTGCGTCGGCATCGATAACCGACACAGAAGTGCCAATCTGCTTCACCGGTACGGGGATGCGATTGGCAATGACGACGATCTGTTCGAGAGCAGGATCCTGCGCGTTAACGCTGGTCGTGAAGCCGAGCGCCGTAGCCAAGGCGCAAAGCAGTCTTGCAGGTTTTGCAAAGTTCATGATTTTCTCCCAATGAATGAACCTGCCAAGAATGACAGATGGATTTATTCATCAGGGAGGGGACAGGGTGATGAGCACAAGACGCGACTCAAGCACTGATGTAGCCCTCCGCTGCATCAAAGTGAAAAGTCGATCAGGCTGGTATCGGACTTAGCGCCGGTGATGCCGGCGAATTACCGTTGCGGGGGCAGTGTTGGAGTCTAACCAACTTCCCAATTAACCAGACCAGTGAAGCAAGCGGCCGGGTACCTGAATCAACTCGATCCGGTCTTGCGGTGCAACACCGGATTGAGGGCAGTCTATAGAGTGAGCAGGGGGCAGTCAAACACGATGGGGTGGGTGATGGACCGGGCGGGGTTCAGACAGCCTCCGACTGTATCTTGCAGGCCTTGAGCTTGGCCTTGATGGCGGCAGCAATCGTTTCGCTGTCGAGACCCACGGCAGCCAGCATCTCGGGCACTTTGCCCTGATCCAGGAAGCGATCAGGTAAACCAAGGTTGAGAATCGGAATACGGTAGTCGGCCTGCAGCAGGTGTTCATTCACCGCGGAGCCGGCGCCGCCCATTACTGCATTTTCTTCCACCGTGACCAGCAACTGATGGGATCTGGCCATCGCCTCGACCAGATCGGTATCGAGGGGTTTAACGAAACGCATGTCAATGACACTTGCATCGAGTTGTTCGGCTGCCTGCAACGCCGGCGTGACCATACTGCCAAAGGCGAGAATTGCCACCGATTTGCCCTGGCGCCGGATTACCCCTTTGCCGATTGCAACGGGCTCCAGTGTTGCCTCCAACGGAGTGCCAGGGCCCTTGCCTCGCGGATAGCGCACGGCGGCAGGTCCGCGATGGGCAAACCCGGTGGAGAGCAAGCGACGAGTCTCGTTCTCGTCGCTTGGAGTCATAACAATCATATTGGGTATGCAGCGCAGGAAACTGAGGTCGAAGCTGCCCGCGTGGGTGGGTCCATCCTCGCCAACGAGACCGGCACGATCGATCGCAAATAACACGTTAAGATCCTGCAGGGCGATGTCGTGAATCAACTGGTCATAGGCGCGTTGCAGAAACGTGGAGTAGATGGCGACTACTGGCTTCAGACCGTCACAGGCCATCCCGGCGGCGAAAGTCAGCGAGTGCTGCTCTGCAATGGCGACATCATGGAACCGGTCAGGGAATTCTTCGGCGAATCGCTTCATGCCGGAACCCTCGCCCATGGCTGGTGTTATGCCGACAAGCAGGGGTTCGCTGGTGGCCATATCGCAGAGCCAGTCGCCGAACACCAGTGAATAGGTCGGGCTCGACTGCAGCCCATTGGCGGTGGATTTGCTCGCCGGGCTGATCTTGCTCATCGCATGCATGCCGAATGGATCATTCTCTGATGCCGCGTAGCCCTTGCCTTTTTGCGTGACGATGTGCAGCAGTTGCGGGCCACGCAGGGTCTTTATGTTGCTGAGGATGTCGACGAGGCCCAGAGTGTCGTGACCATCGATAACCCCGATGTAATTGAATCCGATCTCCTCGAACAAGGTGCCGGGTGACACCATTCCCTTCATGTATTCCTCGGCGCGGTGCGCAGCCTTAAGGGCGGGGGGAATCTTGGAGAGCACGCGTTTGCTGCCGGTGCGGATGAAGTTATAGGGCTTGCTCGCCCACATGCGGGCGAAATAGCTGGAGAGGCCGCCGACGTTGTTCGAGATCGACATATTATTGTCGTTTAGTACAACCAGAATGTTCTTGTCCAGATGTCCAGCGTGATTGAGTGCCTCGAAGGCCATGCCGGCGGTCATCGCCCCATCACCGATGACCGCAATCGTGTGCTGGTCCTGGTCCTGCATCTCGGCGGCGAGCATCATACCCAGGGCGGCGCTGATTGAGGTGCTGGAGTGGCCGACGCCGAAGGCATCGTATTGACTCTCCTTGCGACTTGGAAATGCGGCGAGTCCGCCGGCTTGTCGCATTGTCAGCATGCGATCGCGTCGACCCGTAAGAATCTTGTGCGGGTAAGCCTGGTGCCCTACGTCCCAGATCAGTCGATCCTTGGGCGTGTTGAAAACATAATGCAGGGCGATAGTGAGTTCGACGACACCGAGACCGGCACCCAGATGTCCACCGGTCTGGCCGACGGCGTACAACAGGAACAGGCGCAGTTCTTCCGCCAGCTCGATGAGCTGATCGGGTTCCAGCTGCTTCAGGTCAGCCGGACTATCGATGGCGTCCAGCAGGGGCGTCTGCGGGCGCGTTAAGGGTATCTCTTCGAGCATCGGTCTATTTCAACTCCTGCCACCCGGAATTACAACAGTAGGAACTCCCGGGCGCCTGTTCTGCGATTATCGGTTAATGCAAGCGACTGACAATATAAGAGGCGAGTTCCCGCAAATGGTCGGCCTCCGGCGGGAAGTCTGCCAGGGCGGCGATGGCGGTTTCGGCCAGTTCAGTTGCCTTGTCTTTCGCGGCATCGACTCCCAATAAGGAAACATAGGTGGGCTTGTTGCTCTTGCGATCAGAGCCCTGGGGTTTGCCGAGTGTCGCCGTGTCGCTGGTCACGTCCAGAATATCGTCGCGGACCTGGAAGGCGAGTCCGACATTCAGCGCATAGTTATCCAACGCCTGCAGTTGCACCGCCGTGGTGCCGGCATGACTGAGGCCGCCGAGGGCCACACTCGCGCGAATCAGGGCGCCAGTCTTGAGCTTGTGCAATGTCTCCAGCGCCTCGAGTGAGAGCAACTTGCCCATCGCGTCGAAATCCAGGGATTGGCCGCCGACCATGCCCAATTCGCCAGCCGCTTCACTCAGTATCTGCACCATTCGAAGTTGGGTAGCAGGGGCGATTGTCGAGGGCTCGCTGAGCACCCGAAACGCGAGCGATTGCAGGGCGTCGCCGACCAGAATCGCAGTCGCCTCATCGAAGGCCTTGTGCACGGTCGGTCGACCGCGTCGCAGATCGTCGTCATCCATTGCCGGCAAGTCGTCATGCACGAGGGAATAATTGTGAATCAGTTCGACGGCACTGGCGGCCGCATCGGCGGCATCCAGCGTTCCGCCAACAGCCAGAGCACTGCCGTACACCAGTACCGGGCGCAGCCGTTTACCTCCGCCCAGCGCCGCATGCTCCATTGCTTCGCGCAGGCGCACGCTGGGGGCGTGCGCGACAATCTGTCGCCGCAGCAGGTCGTTGGCACGCTGCTCACACTGCTTCATGAATGAGGGCAGGGTCTGGGTGAAATCGGAGTTCATCGGGAGCGGGATCAGTCGTCCGTCTCGGCGTCGTCGAGGGCTTCGGTATCGCCATTTTCATTAATCAGAATCTGCACTTTCTGTTCCGCCTGTCTGAGCGCGCTCTGGCACTCCCGGGTCAGCTTGATGCCTTTCTCGAAGGCCTGCATGGATTCTTCCAGACTCAACTCGCCATCCTCCATCGCCGTCACGAGTGTTTCCAGCTCTTCCAGGGCGGATTCGAAGTCGAAACTCTTGGTCTTTTTGTGTGCCATGTGTGTCTACCATTGTGTCTCTGGACGGGCCAGCGCCATACGCTCTGAGCTGGATGAAGATTGTCTCGGGGCAGGATTGGCGTGATTATACGTCATGTGCCCGGTTTTTCACGCCGATTTGTTGCCATTCCGGCCTCTAACACGCCGCAATTCCGGGCCTTGGCGCCAGCCACTGAGACCCCCGGGAACCCGCAACAAGAATGGCGATATCGATGAATTTACTGGCCGTATTCGCTCGTACCCGCGCATTCGCTTGCCTGCTATGCGCGCTGGTCTGCGCTGCCGCTGAGAGCGCCGCGCCCGACCTGGCGGCTAACTGGCAGATTCAGAGCCTGGGACCGGTGCAATTCGTGGAATGGGACCCGGCGGTAAGGGGCGGACCAGACCGGCAATTGCTGCTGTTCGTACATGGCACTCCGGGCTCACTGACCGGCTTTTTCAGCTACCTCAACGACCCTCTGCTGCGTGAGCGCTTTCACATGATCGCGGTCACCCGCCCCGGCTGGCTCAGCCGCGACGATCCGAAGATCCCCGATCTGGGACAGCAGGCGGCAGCGCTTGCGCCCCTGTTGCGACGCAATCGGTCCACCGAAGCTGCGATCCTCCTGGGCCATTCCTACGGTGGCCCGGTCATCGCGCGCACTGCCATGGACTATCCCGATCTGGTCGCTGGTCTGGTCTTTGTCGCCAGCACCGGCGACCCGGCATTGAGTGGACCGCGCTGGTATAACCGGGTGGCCACGGTGCTGCCGGAGCTGCTGCTGGGAGCAGACCTCAAGGGCGCTAACGCGGAGATATTGCCATTGCGGCCCCAGCTCGAAGCCATGCTGCCGCGATGGCAGACGCTGACGATGCCGACCCTGATCGTGCAGGGTGACCGGGACCGGCTTGTGAATCCTGACAATGCCCGGTTTCTGCAAGGCAGGTTAGTGCAGGCTGACGTCACTCTGTTGTGGCGACCCGGTCAGGGTCACTTCGTGCTGTGGGAAGAAGAACCGTTGATCCGTGACAGCCTGCTTGCCCGCTTCCCCGGCGACAGCGGTGTTGAGCGGTAGTAGACCATTGCCAGAGCATCGACTACTATCTGTTCCCATTCACTTCCGTGTACGGTTCACTGTCAGGCAGTGCACCGGCGGAACGCGATCCCCGCGATCCGGTGCGGGTCTCACTGAAATTCATCGAGGTTGTGCCATTGGAACTGAACCCTGACACCGATACGCCCAAGGATTGGCGCATCGTCTTTGGTCTCGTTCTCACCTTTCTCTGGTTCGTTTTCCTTTTCGTTTACATCGCACGCAATGTCGGCTGGGGTTCCTTTATCGACCTGCCTATAGAGGAGATGGGCGCGTTCCTCGAAGGTGCCTTCGCCTTTCTCGCCTTCCTCTGGCTCGTAATCGGACTGTTTATCCAGCAATCGGTGCTAGCGGAAAACAACGAGGAACT